>ULKH01013269.1_pt1 | contig 19418 bp, 19 predicted proteins | sample 1951111 | NCBI WGS metagenome assembly ULKH01 (sample SAMEA4835496, study PRJEB28245) | human gut metagenome | biome: gut microbiome; material: fecal sample | place: Denmark | collected 2008
GGCCGGCTTGGGGAAGATGACGCCCGCGGAATTCAGGGACTATCTCCTGGCAATGCCCATCCGCCTCCCCGTCCCCCTCGCCGCGGCGAGAGAAAACGGGAACCCCTCGCTCGGGGTTCCCGTTTCTCAATAGATCCCGGTTTTCTTAATGTGTCCTTGACATGGGGTCCACATTACCGATAGAGCGTTAACCCGGTTTTAATATAGCTTATAAGATGGTGACAGTACCGTCGTCTTTAACTTCGATCGTATCGCCAGTTTTGACGGCCTCTAAGAAGTCTCTTCCCAAACGATCAATAGCGATCAGTCCTACATCATTCCAAACGTTACTGAGGATGACACCGGAAGCCGCTAAGGGATCGATGGAATCGGTGAAGAGCCAGACTTTCGGAGAAAGGTCACGAACCGCGACAGTCTGAATGACCATCCCGCCGGTCGTGCTCCCGATCGTCTGAGGAAGAACCAAGGCTTTACCCGTGATATTTTTCTTATATAAATCGGGGTTATTTTGATCACCGACAATGATCTTTTTACTGAAGGGAATTAAAGCGCTAGTTTGGAAGCTCGCTAAAGTGTTGACACCATAATGGCTGACCACTGCTACACCCTTATAGTAACCCGGGAAGATGACCCGACCTTTAAAGCTTTTCATTGGCAATCCTCCTTTCCAACGATAATGTTCAAGATATTTTCATCCTTGTAATACCGGCTCTTGGAATAGGTTCTAAGTTTGTTGCTGTTGGTGATGATGGGTTTAGCTCCCGCTACTGGATTATCGACATACATCAAGGGGCAAATATAGCTTAAATGGGCACCCGTTTTCTCAAAATCCTTGTAAAACTCGGTTTCTTTGAACGCTTTTATGACAGCGGGTGAGGCAGTAAAGATAGTCGTAACTTTGAGTTTTGTCCGACCGACTTCCTTTAAGGCCTTGGTCATTTTCTCTGTCCAATCAATCAATTGTTTAAGAGTTAAATGCGGGCAACCGATGAAAGCCTTGTGCGGCTTTTTATTGGTTTTCTTCCACATGATGGGATAGCTCTTATAAACTCTTTCAAGTTCCGCGTCATCGATGACGTAAGTTTTCGCGCTATCTTTGATGAGGCTTTCCTTTTGTTTCACCGCTTCCGGGGTGATGCCGTCGACGTGGTAAAGTCCAACCGCCCCATTACTTGCGGTGGCAGCACCGAAGTCCTTTAAGTACCCGATCGTATCTTCGTCCGGTAAGGCCTTCAGATATTTATCGAGTCCATAGACGTAAGGCACTTCTTCCATCACCTTCATCCCAATCGCGCTTCCTAAGATTTGCGCTTCCGGTTTCTTGGTGGTTTTTACATAGACTTTCCAGGTGGCTTTTCTTCCTTCATCGGTTAAGAAACCGAAGTTCGGAACCCAGCCTAAGAGCGCTCCCATCGTATCGACGATCCCGGAATTCCGGTTACATCTCGCACCTAAGACGGAGTTCGCGAACACGACCGCGCTACTTTCGCTCCACGAAAGGATATCCCCTTCTTTCGGGGTATTTCCCACTTCTTTTAAATAGCAAGTACAGGTAAACCCATCCTTATCTTGAAGACCAATCTTGGTGAGTTGGTTTTCATAGAAAGCTTGTTTCCCGTACATGAAGTGTTTAAAAACTAACTTTTCTAAAGGTCCGCAGGGGACATTCTTAAAGTCTAAGGGTCGCGGGTCCATGGTGAACCCTTCTTTGAGGTAGAGCTTATCATCGATTAACTCGTCCATTAAAGGATAGACCGGTTTTAATAAGCTTAAACCGAAGGACGTAACAAAGTGGCTCTTTTTATGAGTGACATCCACTAAGCGGTCAGCGCCGAATAAGTCGCCATACCGACAGAGGATTTCAATCATCTTCCGCTTGGTTTCCCCATCCTCCCCCCGGAGCATCTTTTCTTGTTCCGGGGTTAGTTTCATCTTGGTTTCGTACATAGTTTCTCCTAGATCTTCATCGCAGCCTCATATGCCGACCAAGTAACAGTTCTCACATTCCCGACCTTTAAGCAGTCCCCGATAACTTGAATTCTCTTACCGTGGGCTTTACTTAAGGGGTGGGGATTGTACCCGGTGCTACTGACTACTAAGTCGACAGGCACTTCTTGTTGTTTCCCGTCTTTTCCTTCGATGATGACGGAGTGGTCTTTAACTTCCACCACTCGGCTTTCAAGGTAGACCGGAATCTTATGAAGTTCAAAGTATTCTCTTAAATACATCGAGTTCGCCATACAGACCCCGACTTGTTTAATGAGGTCATCTTGCATTTCGACAATCATCGGTTTTCTTCCTTCTAAGAAGGCTTCATAGGCGATTTCACAACCGGTAAGACCACCGCCGATGACGAGAAGTTTTTCACCCTTCGGAGCGTTCTTTAAATAATCGATTGCTTCGATGACTTTTTCGCTTCCCTTAATTGGAAGGTGTTTAGGTGTAGAACCGGTCGCGATGATATAGCTATCGGCTGGGATATCATCTAAGTCTTTGATTTCTTTTCTTAAATGGACTCTGACACCGAGTTCATTCATTTGATTGATGTACCACTTTAAAAGTTTTCTTAATGGTTCTTTAAAGGAGGGTTTACTTCCTTCGACGAAGACCCCACCTAAGTGATCACTCTTTTCAAAGATTTCCGGTTTATGGCCTCTTAAAGCGAGGACTCTAGCCGCTTCCATCCCACCGATACCGCCACCGATAATAGCGACTCGCTTGGGAGTTTTGGCTTTCTTAATATAGTGTTTATTGGTTTGCATGGTTTCCGGGTTAACCGCACATCTGGCCATGTGGAGAGTATCGGACATGCTTTGCATATTAGCGGACCCTTTCCACCGGGCTAAGTTGAAGCAACCATTGTGGCAATAGATACAAGGTCTAATTTCTTCTTCATGGCCTTCTTTAATCTTTTTAACCCAAGCGCCATCGGCTAAGAAGGGTCGAGCAAAACCAACAGCGTCAATCTTGCCTTCTTTGACGGCTTCCGCCCCATCGTAAGGGGTCATCTTACCAGCGCAGACAACAGGGATATCTATATATTTTCTAATATCTTCAACGTACTCTAAGTTACAGTTATCCGGCATGTAGACCGGGGGGTGAGCCCAATACCAAGCGTCATAGGTTCCGTTATCGCAGTTAAGCATATCGTAGCCAGCATCTTGGAGATATTTCGCGGCTTTTCTCGCTTCTTCAATATCCCGGCCGACTTCTTTATATTCTTCGCCTGGTAAAGCGCCTTTTCTAAAGCCCTTGGTTTTACTGACGACGCTGAACCGTAAGGAAACCGGGAAATCTTCACCGCAGACTTTCTTAATCGCTTGGACGATTTCGACGGGGAACCGATAACGGTTTTCAAAGGAACCGCCGTATTCATCGGTTCTCTTATTGACGTAAGGAAGGGTGAATTGGTCTAAAAGATAACCTTCATGGACCGCGTGAATTTCCACTCCATCGACATCCGCTTCTTTTAAGAGTTTAGCGGTTTTGGCGAAAGCTAAAACAAAGTGATGAATTTCTTTAAGAGATAAAGGCCGACTGGGAACTTTATCCGACCAAACGTTCGGGGCTTCCGAGGCGGACGCGCAGATTTTACTGACGTTTATTATCGGCTTCGAAAGAACGTTGATGACCGGCGTCGTCGCGAGTTTTTCCGTCATCGGGCTAATTGCGAAGCTCCGGCCGAAACCAGCCGTTAATTGGACGAACAATTTCGCGCCAGTTTTGTGGACCTCTTTCATGAATTCTTTAAGTTTTTTATACATTCCCTTCTTCCGATATAACCATTGACCTAACATCGGGTTATAGATCGGTTGAATGCCCGGGAGAATTAAACCAACTTCATTTTGGGCTCTTTCTAAGATGAACTTAGCGGCTTCTTTGTCGAAATGGTTAATTTCCATCCAGCCAAAAAGGGATGTGCCTCCCATCGATGTCAAAACGATACGGTTTTTCATTTCGACATCTCTGATTTTCCACGGGGTGAAAAGTGGAGTTAATCTTTGATCCATAGTGTTTAAACCTCTTGTATGGTTTTAGTTTAGCACGCTTAAAAGAGAAAAAAATAGAGGACATTTAAATTGAGTCCTCTATTCAATCACTTTTCTCTTAAAAATAATATTTTTAAATACCTTTGCAATTTAAGGATTAATTATTCTATTTATCGATTTTAATCCCCATAATCGCTGCCCCGAGATTTATCTTCCACGAAGATTTGTAAGGGGTCGGTGATGTCATAGATGTCTCTATAAATATAACCATCTTTTTCCATCATCGGAGTTTCATAGTTTCCGGTGAAGATAACTTTTTCGTTCTCTTTCACGACCGCGTCTATCGCGTTCATAATCTTTTGAAAATCATCCCGCCGTTTCTCTTTAAAGCCTTGTAAGGCATAATAGAAGCCGGGTTCAATGTAGAAAGTATGACCGCTCTTCGTCATGAATTTTTGGCACAACGGGTAATCGGGGTCTTCGATTTTTTGGTATTGCAGGAATTCGATATAAAGCATACACTAGTCAAAATTTATTTTTTCCAAAAGTATTATATATAGAAAGGAGGAAGAAAGGATGGCAAATATTGAAGATATTAAAATTATTTTCACCGATATCGATGGCACGCTTTTTTCCCATAAGACCAATCATGTTCCCGAAAGCGCCTTAAACGCGATAAAGGAGCTTCAGAAAAAGGGTTTAAAAATCTTCCTCTGCAGCGGTCGAAATTATTACCTGATTAGAAAGACCGGCATCCTCGATATCATCAAGCCTGACGGCATCGTCATGATGAATGGAGCGGCCGTCCAAATCGGAGAAAAAATCATCTATAAATATCCCATTCCAGAAGAAGTTGTGAACGCGATGATCAAGTTCAGTTACCGATTAAAATTCGGTTTAACCTTAATCGAAGAAAGCGAAGGTCATATCAATATGATCGATGATCGGGTAATCGACGCTCACGCGAAATACGGAACCAGATTCCCGCAACCGCGGAAATTCCCGATTCCCTATGACCGAACCGTCTACCAAATGATTGCGTTCTGCGATAGTTTCGATGAATCCTTATTCCTCCCTCACCTTAAAAGCTGTAAAGCTGCGAGGTGGGACGACTACGCGGTCGACATCATGCCGAAAGATAGCGATAAAGCGAAAGGCATCATGGCTACCCTCGAATATTATGGATTAGACGTCAAGAACGCTATGAGTATCGGGGACGGAAATAACGATCTTGAAATGCTTCTTTTCACCGGTGTCGGGGTCGCGATGGGTAATGGTAATAGCGATGTTAAAAGTGTCGCCGATTACGTCACGGATGACATCGATAATGATGGCTGGGTAAAAGCCATGAAGCACTATAAGCTTCTATAATTATTTGTGATAAGGCTCGTTATGAGCAATTTTAAAAGCCCGATAAAGCTGTTCTAACAGGATGATCCTCGCTAATTGGTGAGGAAAAGTCATGGGAGAAAGCTTTATTTTTTCGTTCGCTCTTTTTTCGACTTCTTCGCTTACTCCGAGGCTCCCTCCGATAACGAAAGTCAGGTTCGCCCCGCTTCTTTCTAACATTTTGCTGAGGTGATCACTGAAAGAAACCGAGTCTTCCATTTTCCCATTAAGCGATAAAAGAACCAAGTATTGCGAAGATTTTACGTTTTTGAGTATCTCTTTTCCTTCTTTTTCTTTAACGATATCCCGTTCGGCATCGGTATCGGTTTTAGCTGAGGGGAAATCCGCTAATTCGGTGACACTGGTATCGGCAAAAGAGGAGAGTCTTTTTAAATACTCTTTCTCTGCTTCTTTAAAATAAGCTTCTTTCAGTTTCCCAACCGCGAGAATTTTAATCTTCATCACTGGGCCCTTTGGTCATTTCCCACTGTTTTAAACAGGTGAAGAAATTATCCGGAATTTCGACTCCCGCTTTTCTAAACACCTCTTTTTCGGTTTCCAGTGCCAAAGCCGGGGTGTTGCATTCTTCACTCAAATGAGCGAGATAAACTTTCTTCGTATGGGGACCGATGATTTTTAATAAATATTTCGCACTAATTTCGTTATTTAAATGTCCTTTGGTGCTTCTAATCCGATTGATTAACCTGAGAGGTCTATTCGAGAAACTCAGCATCTGAGGATCATGGTTAGCTTCAAAGATGTAGTAATCACAATTGGATAATGCCTTCATCGTTGTTTTGGTTAATCTTCCTGTATCAGTGACGTAACCAAACTTAGTATCTTCATCGCTGATGATAAAACCTAAAGGATAAGACGCATCATGACTGGTCCTACACGGCATAACAGTAAAACTTCCAACAGTGATTGGATGCCGTTCTTTAATCACTGTGTACTGATGTTTAATCAGCGGACTAAGCCCAGCATAAACGGGCATTTCATCCGGTAAATAAATCAAACTTTTGATGTGATCAGAATGGTCATGAGTAATAAAGACCGCTTCGATATCGTTGATAGTTTTATTGATAAGAGATAAGGTGTTATTTAAGGCTCCTAAGGTTAAACCATAATCAACTAAAATCAGATCCTTATCGTTATAAAATAAGGTCCCGTTGCCCTTAGAGCCACTGCCAATATTAATAAACTTAATCATCGTCTAAATGGATATTTAAACCTTTTGTTTCTTTATATTGTTTTTCCATCGATAAGGATGGGTTATCAAACCTGGAATAGGATTTGCTGAACAAGAGAATACAAACGCCGGTTTTCCCGTTTCTATTCTTCGCGACACCGATATTGGTGACGGATACATCGCCCGCGTTCGCGCCGCTTTGTTTGGCTTGGTCAACTTCCGATTGAACCTTTTGGCCGTATTCACTATTTCCAGCTTTATCTTTGCCTTTTTGTTGGCCCATATTAGTGTAGTAGTCGCTTCTCGACATCAGCATGACGATATCCGCGTCCGCTTCGATAGCGCTCGATTCTTTTAAGTTACTGAGGTTAGGAACACCACCGGTATTTTCATCCGTTGGCCGGTTGAGCTGGGCTAAACAGAGCACCGGAACTTGGAGCGATCTCGCTAACTCTTTTAAGGTTCTGGTAATCTGTGCGATTTCCAAATCCCGTCTTTCATACTGACGTTCAACGTTGATAATGTTTAAGTAGTCGATGACGATCATGCAGAGGTCAGGATGAGCGGCTTTGAGCTTTCGACTTTTAGCGACAATATCCCCTAACATCGGGTTGGGAGTGTCATCAAAATAAATGTTATATTTTGATAAATCCTCGATAGCGCTGGCGACTTTTTCTTTATCAGCATTGGTTAAATCCCCGGTTTGGAGAGCGTCACCACTGACGCTACTGACCGCGCTGATCATCCGCATTAGGATTTGTTCGGATGACATTTCGCAGGAGAAGAAAGCGACGCTTTGATTCTTATATTTTGCCGCATGATAAATCAGGTTTAACCCGAAAGCGGTTTTCCCAACGCTCGGTCTTGCTCCTAAGATGATGAGGTCGCCTTTTTGCCACCCGTGAGTGTACTTATTCAGCCGGTTATAGCCGGTATCAACGCCGGTGATGCCCCGATTATTATTCCAGTTTTGGCTTTCAATCTTCCGTTCAACAACTTTGGCAACTTCGTTGATTGGTTTAAAACTTCCAACTTGTCTTTTAGCAGCGATATCCGCTAAACCTTGGCTAGTGGAACTAACGAATTCCCCGATATCTTTTACGTCCCCATTAGCGTACGCTCCCTTGATCTTATCGACCGCTACAAGGTATTCACGTAAGAGAGCTTGGTCTTTGACGATTTTGATGTAGTATTCGACATTATCAGGGTTTAAAGCACTATCGATGAGTTCAGCGATATAAGGTGAACCACCAGCATCTTCTAAAGCTTGGGTAGTCTGTAAAAGGTTAATTAAGGTTTGGGGATCAATCGGTTGCCGCCGTTCATAGAGTTCCTTCATCGAGCGGAAAATCAAAACGTTCCGTTTATCGTCTCCACTGAAACTACTTTCCGGTAAACTCGACATGACTAAAGAGGCGGCATGGTCATCGACCAAGCAGCTTCCTAAGACCGTCTTTTCGGCTTCTAGGTTATTGGGAAGAGAAACTTTCGCCATTATTTTTCCTCAGAAATATGGACGTTAACGGTCCCGATGACTTGACCTTCCGAACCTTTGTATAGTTCAATTTTCAGTCTCGTATACCCTAACGCGTTAGCTGGATATTTATCGATAAATTTCCGTTTATCGATGGTAATTCCCCACTGTTTTTTAAGCCCTTCTTCGATTTCTTTCGGAGAAATAGTCCCGAACATCCGACCATCGGAACCCACTTTCGCTTTGAATTCGACGTTGATTTGTTCTAAGCGAACTTTCAGCTTTTCCGCTTCTTCTTTTAAAAGCTTTTGCCTGGCTTGTTCGTTTTTGTTTTCGGTATCGAGTTTCTTTTGGTTGGTCTTATTGCTGACAACCGCTAAACCTCTCGGAATTAAGAAGTTCGAGCCGTAACCATCATTAACTTTGACGATTTCACCTTTTTTTCCGATACCTTTAACATCTTTTAACAAAATGATTTCCATCTTTATTCTCCTTCCTTTTTATTCACTCTCGCTGAATCGAGATATTCATCTAAAGTCATATTTAAGATTTCCACAACTTTATCGACGGATAGGTTATTAAAGACGCAGGCCGCCATCGTGAAGTGGCCACCGCCGCCCATCTTTTCACATAATAATTGGACATTAACCGTTCCGTCGCTTCTCGCGGAAATTCTGACTTCTTTATCACCGGTTCGACCGATGACGAAGCAGGCATTGATTCCCTTAAGTTGCAGAATCTGATTAGCGACCTTCGCTAAAGTGCTCCGTTCGATGTTTTCTTTATCGTCACTCGTGCAATAGACGATGCCATAATGCGGGGTTTTAATGGTCGAGATAATTTTAGTGATTAACGAATACTCTTCGAATTCATCTTTTAAATAATCATCCGCGACGCTGTTATCTGCCCCGTATTCTTTTAAGGTTTCCGCCGCTTCAAAAGTTCTCATCCCCGTGCTCTTGCTCTTAAAGTAGTTACTATCGAGGAAGATACCAGAAAGCATGATGGTCGCATAAGCCGGTTTTAATTCAATCCGGGGGTTCGCAGTCGCGTATTTAATCATTTGGACTATCAACTCACTAGCGCTGCTAGCGCTCGGTTCAATGTAAGAAAGAACCGGTTGTTCAATCGTTTTGTCACCCCGTCTATGGTGATCAATGATGATGATTTTACTGGCTTTTTCTAAGACTTCGGGCGCCATGACCATGTTAGGAACAGCGACATCGACGATGACGAGTAAAGTTCCTGGCTTAATATCATCATAAGCTTCATCGGGGGCGATAGTCATTTTATCGCTTTGATCACGAGTAAATGCGCTTTGGAAAGCTAACCTGGCTTTTCTTTCCGTCTTTCTTGGGTCATAGATAATCTTTGCATCTTTATGGCAATAATCCGCAATAGCGAGGATTCCTAAGCAAGAACCTAAAGCATCCATATCCATATCGGTATGGCCCATGACGTAGACGTTAGCGGCGCTCTTGATTAAGGCAATTAAGCTATCCGCTACTGACCGCACTTTAACTTTGCTGGTCGTTTCAATCGCCGCCGTTTTTCCGCCGAAGAACCGAAGTTCTTTACCATACTGCGAAACAACCGCTTGGTCACCGCCCCGACTAAGGGCGACGTCGATAGCGTCCGCGACCATTTCATTTAACTTTTCAACATCCGGGAAGTCATAAGCAAAACCGATGGAAAGGGTTAAGGGATTACTTTCCTTAGCCATCGCTTGTCTCACCGCTTCTAAAAGCGAAAATTTATCATCTTCAATCCGTTTTAAGGAACTATAGTTACAGACCGCGAAATAGGTATCGTTCTTAACCCGTCTCAAGAGCACTCCGTAATCACGGCAGTAATCGGTGATGATCGACCTCACCTTCGTCACCGTGTCAGCGGATTCATCGGTGTCACTAGTTACTTCATTTAAGTTATCGATAGTGATTAAACCTAAAACGATTCTTTGTTCCTTCGAATAAGAGACCGAGTTTTCATAATCTGTGACGTCTTTAAAGATGAATAAACGAGGCTCCGAAAGGTATTTAACCTCGTATTTCCGGCCTTTAATTTCCGTTTTTAAGATTTTGTTGAGGGGCGCATTCACTAAACTCTTCAAAGCTGGAGTCCAGTTAAAAACGTTCTCATCGATAATATCGATTTGAAGATTTTTAAAGAGGGAGTTGGTCCACATGACCGTGTCATTATCATCGGTGACTAAGAGTCCAATCTTTCCAAATTCATAGGCTTCTTGAATATCGCTTCCAATTAAAGAAGCCGCTTCTAAGTCGTTCTTTTGTCTCGCATGGTTGAGTTTAATTAAGCCAACCCAAAAGGCGACCGCGTCCAAAAGGATAAAAAATACTAAGCCCGCGAAAACATAAGCGTTGATAAATTGAACTTCCCTAAAACCATACCAATCGAAAATATAAAAAAGCGTGACCGCAATCATCGCGGATAATTGGACGGTTAAGAGGGTAAAAATCGTCAGGCGTAATTTTGAAATTGTTTTAATCATCGCCCTCAATTATACAAGGCTTAGGGGTAATACACCAATAACCAAAGTTATTGGTTTTATTCTTTGCGGACATTGACCCGTTCATCGTAGGGGTCGGTTTTCTTTTTGGGTTTAGGATTGAGCTTTCGGTATTTAAGGTAACTGAATAAGCCGAGAACCACTTCCACGATGAATAAAGCGTAGAGGGAAAGGTCAAATGCTAAGAAATACCAGATGTTTTCCCCAGTTGTGATGGTGCTAGCTAATTCAATCGCTAAGATGACACTCAACAAAATAAAGTAGACGCCGAAGAAAAACATCATCGCGTAGCTACTAATCTTTAGTTCATATCCCTTTCTTCTCCCGATTAAAAAGAGCTGAGAAACTAAGAGAACAGCGAAAGAGATAGACCCGTAAATAACGGGCAAAGTCATGTTTTCAAAGTATTGAAGATCATCCCGGTAGAAATAAAGGGAAGCTGAGATAAAGAAATAGAAAACTAAGATTGAGGAAATATAGAGCAAAGCGTGCCCAATCAGTTTTCTAATCAGTAATTTATTACTCATGTTTTAAAAAATTTCGTCTCCAGGTTTAATAATTAAAACACCGGGGAGGGTAACTTGTTTAGCTTTTTCTAAGTCAAATATCGCCCCAACTTTGGTATGCATAACAATGATATTTTCGGCGTGAATCATGCTTTGAGCCTTTTCAACATCTTTCGGCCCCATCGTATAAAAACCATCGATGGGAAGCAAAGCATAATCAATGTGTTCAGCCGCTAAATTGGCCATTTCCGGAATCACATCGGTGTCTCCCGCGTGATAAACGGTCACTCCGTCACAGTGGATGACATAACCCACCGTCTCGTTTCTATCGTGATGGGAGTTATAAGCTGGAACTGCTTTAATCTCAACTCCGTCGATATCTAAAGTTTTATAAACGCCATTTTGCAAGACATTGTAATAATGGATGATCTTAGTGGTCGGCTTTTTAGTGACGAGTTCCACCTTGTTATGATCATAATGCTCATGAGTGCAGAGAATGATGTCAGCGGGTACATCATAACCATCGCCGATAAAGGGGTCGATATAGATGACTTTGTGTTCATCGGTCGTCAGACGAAAGGAAGCGTGACCTTGATAGAGAAGTTTCATAAAGTAAAGTTCCTCCTACTAGATTATAACGGATAACCATTAGGCTCGTAACCTTGCCGATAGTCTTCCGGGCAATACTTCAAAGGTAAAAATAACAATTCTTTAGATACAGATGGGCACATTAAATAGAGATTTAAACCCAGGTGAAACGATGGAGCGTTATTAAGTCTCCGATACACTATCGAAAGATAAATTAATTTTCCGTTATTGATAGAAGAAGGAAGTTCGACCATTTTAGCGTCGCTCAAAGGCTTTTTAATAAGATTTAGGAACTTATTTTCTTCTTCCAATAAATCTGATTTTCTCTTTAAATCCTCAATATTTTTTATGATTTCTCGATAAATTGTCGGGTTTTTATTTACCTCTGAACTGGGACTAGAAAGAACCCAAACCGGGTAATCATGCTTTAATTTTGTCACATCGTTCGTCCAATCTTGGAACGCGTAACCATAGACAATTTCCCCTTGTTTAATGACCTTTGACCTTTGGTAATAGTCCCTCGTTAAAAAGCCTTGTAAGGTACTTCGAAAATCCGTTCTTCCTTCGATATATTTGATATCGCTTTTCGTCAGGGTGAGAACTTTTTCCCGCCACAGGTGATTGAGATTTTCCAAATAGGCTAAATCGAACATGACTAAACTATAAACATTCCAAGAGAAATCGCCAAGAGAGGCCGGCTAGTAAGTGAAGTTGGACCCTTTTTGTGCTATATTGCACAAAGGAGGCTCTCAATGATTACTAAGAAAGTTGCCCTGAAAGTATTAAACGCTGCTCTTTCGACCGGCGGCGATTATGCTGAAATATATTTAGAAGAAAATTTCTCCCAAAGCATCAGTATCGATAATGGCTGTGTAGAAAAGATTGCTAAAAATGAAACCTACGGAGCGGGTATCCGGATTTTAAATGGTTTTCAAAGTGTCTATGGCTACACTTCCACCTTAACTGAAAAGAAACTTCTCGCTTTAGCGGAAACTTTAGCGAAAAAGTTCAATGAACCTAGAAAAATCACGGTCAATGATATCGAAAGACAAAAGGTTAAAAACATCAATAAAATCAAACGTCATCTCTTAGATGTTCCAACTGAAGATATCATCAATTACTTAAAAGAAACCAATTCCTTAATCGCGTCTTACGATAAGAGAATCGTAAGATCAATCACTTCGTTCGCTAATAACAAGAAGAATATTGTTATCTTCTCTTCGGAAGGTGAAACGGGAAAAGAATTCCATAACACCGAAGAAAGAGGAAGAGTTTTCTTCTTCGCTTATGCTTCGAACGGCGAAAAAATCACCACCGGTATGAGCAATATCGCTCGTTATGATGGTTGGGATTATTTCACGAAGAAAGTGGATTATAAGAAAGTTGCTCTTCAAGCGGCGGAAAAGGCCATCCAAATGCTGAGCGCTAAAGAGTGCCCGAGCGGTCGTTACCCGGTCGTCATTAAAAATGGCTGGGGCGGTGTCCTTTTCCATGAAGCCTGCGGCCATTCTCTTGAAGCGACTGCCACCGCGAAAAAACTATCAGTTTTCTCCGATTCCATCGGAAAACAAATCGCCTCTCCCCTCGTCACGGCTTATGATGACGGAACATTATCCAATTACTGGGGAAGCAATAACATCGATAGCGAAGGTCATGTCACCCAAAAGAATCTCTTAATTAAAGATGGTATCTGCTGCGGTTTCTTAGTCGATAAGTTCAATGCCCGGCGGTTAAATATGCCCGCTAACGGGACGTCGAGAAGGCAAAGCTATAAATATGAACCGACCAGCCGGATGAGCAATACCTATATTGCGGCTGGGAAAGATAACCCGGCTGACATCATTAAAGATACGAAGCTAGGTATCTATGTCGCTGATTTCGGTGGCGGTTCCGTCCAACCTTCCACTGGGGAATTTAACTTCTCAGCTTCGGAAGCTTATATCATCCGTGATGGGAAAATTTGTGAACCTGTCAGTGGTTGCACCTTAATCGGAAGCGGTAAAGAAGTCTTAATGAATATTGATCGAGTCGGGACCGATGTTGCCCAAGGTTCTGGTAACTGCGGCTCCGTCAGCGGTTCTGTCCCCGTTAACGTCGGGCAACCCACCATCCGGGTCAAAGAGATGACCGTCGGAGGAAGAGGAGGAAAATTAGAATGAAAATTCAGGATTTTTTCACTTTAGCGAAAGAAAAAGGCTTAACCGCATCGCAGCTCAGCATCAATAAATCGAGCGGTCTCGTCTTAAAAATCTATAAAGGTCAGCTCGATAACTATACGGTTAGCGAAGAACAACAAATCCTCGCTTCCGGTATCTATAACGGAAAGTATGGAAGTTGCACCGCTGAAAAGATGACCAAGGCCACCTTCCCCTACTTAGTAAATAGCATCATCGATGCGGCTAAAAACGGGGAAAAAGAAAACCTGGTCGGTATCTTTAAGGGTAGCGATAAATACTACAAAAAGAACGCTTATAACCGGGAATTAAGCAATGTTTCGGTTGATGATAAAATCGCTTTAATCAAAGATATCGAAAAAGAAATCTACGCGGTCGATAGTCGAATCACCGATGTTGAAGCAGAATACCAAGAAGATGATGTCACCGAAGAATTCTATAACTCTTACGGCTTAAAACTCAGGAATAGAACGAATTTGTTCCTGATTGCCGCCAGCGTGGTCTGTAAACAAGGCGACGAAGTAAAAACCGATTACCGGATCTATTTCGGAAGCGATATGAAAGCTTTTGACAAAGAAACCTTTGTTAAAGAACTCACTAAAGCCGCTCTCAATAAGTTTGGGGGTACCCAAGTCGAAAGCGGTAAGTACCCGACCGTCATTAAAAATGATGTGTTCTCGAGCCTGTTAAAATACTTTGTCGGTTCGATGTCATCAGAAGAGGTTCAGAAGAAATCTTCGATGTTAGAAGGGAAACTCAATAAACGGGTAGCTTCCAGAATCGTCACCCTTCAAGAGAAACCCTTACAAAAGAACTGCTTCTTCACTTATTTTGATGCGGAAGGCGTTGCGAGAAAGAACAAAGATCTTATTTCAAGAGGTACTTTAAAGACCTACCTCTATAACCGGGAAACCGCGTTAAAGGATAGAGTTGAAACGACCGCTAACGCGACATTCGAAAACGGGAAGATTGGCATCGGTGTCACTCAACTAGTTCTTAAAAAGAAAAAGAAGACCTTCGATGAGATGATTGCCCCGATTGAAAAGGGTGTCTTTATCAGTGACGTCCAAGGCTTAGGCACCGGCATGAACACCGAAAGCGGTGACTTCTCTTGCCAAGCAGAAGGCTATCTCATTGAAAATGGGAAACTCACTAAGCCATTATCACTCATCACTTTATCCGGTAATCTCTTTAGAATGATGAAAGATATCGTCGATTTAGATGATAAAGATGAACTCTTAACGAACCGGGTCAATACTCCGGATGTCTACATTAAATCCCTCTCCATCGGCGGTAAATAAAGCTCAATAGCTCAGGTAAAAGCTTCGAATTTTCAACTTAGGAATAAAGAAGTTTTTACCTTTTTTATTGGTTAAGATATAATTTGATTATGAAAGATAAAATTCTAAAGTTTATCAAATCGAATTTTAAGAAAAACGATATCTTTTCCGCTTCTGAGATCAAACTGAACGGGGTTGATCAATTAACCATCAGTAAGGCCCTTTCTTCTTTAGTCTTAAGCAAGGATATTTACCGCCTTTCCTATGGCTTCTATTGTTTATCTATCCCCGATGAAGATTCATTGATTAAAGGCCTCTATAAGCGTTATATCATCGATGATAAGAAAGTCTTCGGAGTTTTTGGAGGGGACAATTATCTAAATAATCTTTTAGGAAAGAAGTTAGATTTAAATAATCTCGTAATCTATTCCAATAAGGTCACCTCTGGTAAAAAGAGCATCTATATCTTTAAACACCGCATCGTCTTTCATAAGCCGTATGTGGAGATTACTAGTGATAATGCGGAAGTCGTAGGCTTATTAACGTACGTTACTACTGCCTCTGAGAAAGAATTAAAGTTTAACTTTCCTATCCTTTCTTCGATGATTAAGAAGAATCATTTGAACGCGGACGAAGTGATTGATTTAACGCCGTATTTTCCTTCTAAGACTTTCTCTAAGCTTTTAAAGAGTAACCTCTATAGGCAGCTATGGAAACATTAAAAAACCCTAGATTGGCTAGGGCTTATAAACCTAATTAGTAAGCTTTATTAAGCTTTTTTATCCTCTTTAGGCTCTTCTTTGACTTCCGATTTTTCTTCGGTCTTTTTTTCGACTTTAGTTTCAGCAGGCATTTCTTCACCCGCATCATAGGCGCTGAAATCCCAAGTCGGTTGAGCTTTGATAACGATTCTTAAGGCTTCTCTCACTAAGTCTTCTTCGATGCCTCTTTGATCTTTATCGGTCTTCTTAAGTAAAGCATCTGCTTTATCTAAGGCCGCTTTGGTTTCCGCTTCGTTATTATCAATTAAACCATTGATTAAGACGTAACCTCTTAAGGCGACAATGCTTCTCATCTGAGCGATGTATTTCTTAACATCGACCGGCGTTAAAACATAGTATTCCTTAGCTTCATCAAGTTTTCCCATAAAGATGAGAAGGCTGATTTTGTTAGTAACCGCGGTTAAATAAATGTTTTCGTTGACTGTGTCTTTACAAGCGATGGTTTTTTCAACGATATCTAATGCTCCTGCGTAATCTTTTTTAGCGAGTCTTGCATAATAGGTGATGTCATTGGCTTGGCTCGTGAAATTGGTGACTTTGTCATAGACAGGCAGCTCTGGAGCTTGCCCACCTTTCGCTAAGATATCTTGGCCTAATAACATTTGGTTATAGGCTTCTTTGTTGGTTTGGTTAGTGAGGATGGTTAAAAGATAACCATCATTCTTACTTCCGATAGCGGCCGGGAAGTAATCATAGAGATAAATACCCGCGGCAATCGCGAGAACAATAACCGCTAAACCTCTCCACCAGACCCAGCCGGTTAAAGCGTTCTGCGGAAGCATCCCCATGACGATTAATGGCACTAAGGCACAAACTTCGATTAAAAGGAATAATAACGGGAAATAGCTATAAGCTTTCGGTGAACTCTTTTTGATGTCCTTTGGAACAATCTTCGTTTCCCCGAATAAGCCGTCATATTTCTTAAAACCAAAGGAAATTTTCCCGTTTTCGTTCTTTTGAAAGTGGCAATAGATGATGTTGACGCTTCTGACGTTATAGCGACCAATCTTTGCCCCAATTAAATGCCCGACTTCGATAAGGACGGCATTTAAAATCCAGCCGATGACAATCCCTAATAGGATAATTAACACCGGGTGCATCGGAGCGACGGCTTGTAGTTCGCTATTGCTCATGATGGGGAAATAGAATCCCAGCAAGAAAATTAAGCCGACAACGACGATAGCCGCTATAAAGGCTATCCAATCCCAAACTTCATTCTTTTTCATACTTCTTCTCCTATAAAACTAAGCGATAGATGGCTTGAACATCGCTCGCTTTCAGCGACAGGCTTCCTTGGCCAATCACATGTGTGCCGTCTTCTGTCGCGATGCGGACAATTTCATTGATATCGTCACCAGTAATCCCTAGCTCTCTAAGAGAGGTGGGAGCTTGAAGTTCTTTTAGGAAGTTCTCCCAAGCTTTAATGCCCATTATACTGGATTCCATTTTATCTTCTATCGTTAGATTAAAAACCTCATGACTAAAGGTACTAAATTTATCAAGTTGGCTGAGGTAAACATACTTAGCCCAGCCTAAGAACACCACTCCAACCCCAAGGCCGTGGGTAATTTCCGGTTTTAAAGCCGATAAAGCGTGTTCTAATGGGTGAATAATGAAGCTGAACTTCTTCCCAAAGGAGGTTAAACCATTGTGGGAGAAGAAAGAGTCCGCCATTAAGGAGGCTCTCGCTTCTTTATCTTCTTTATCTTTAAAGAGTCTAAGCCCATTATTCATCGCGTTCTTAATGACCGAAAAAGCAAAAGCATCGCTCAAAGCGAATTCATTGCCGGTGAAATATCTTTCCATCGAGTGCATCATCATATCGATGATACCGGCCGCTAATTGTCTTTCTGGGACTGTCGCGGTCAGTTCAGGATCTAAGATACAGAACTTCGGTCTGACTAAAGGTGAATTGAAACCTTGCTTAAAATCATCTTCATAGGAGGAAATGACGCAGGAGTCACTTCCTTCTGATCCTGAACCGAAGATAGTGGGAATACAGGCGACTGGCAAAGCTTTTGTTGGAACCGCTAAATGTTTAGAAAAATCTAAAGGATTACCATCATAGAAATAGTTGACCGCAATACTTTTTGCGACGTCCATCACGGAGCCACCGCCGCAAGCTAAAAGGACATCGACGTGTTTCCCACCGATTTTTTCGAGGGTTTTTAACTTTTCTAATCCTTCTTTTACATAAGAAATGTCCGGATTAGGTTTAACTCCTTCATAAAGGATATAAGTGATATTGTGCTTGGTTAAAGAACCAACTAACCGGTCGAAAGCACCACTCTTTTTTAAGGATTTAGAACCGGTGACTAAAAAGATAGTCTTATAACCATAGCTATTTAAGATATCACCGATATCATCAATTCTTCCCGGGCCAAAGTAAACTTTAGTCGGAAGAGTAAATTCAAAGGTGTTCATTTTTTCTTTTCCTCTTTCGCTAATTTGACGAGAGCGGGATAAACTGTTTCTAAGCTGGAAATTAAAAATTTCTTCATCGCTCTTTCAAACTTCTGGGGGGTGATGTTTTTATCGCGGAAATTAAAGCCGAATTCATCACCGACCATCTTAGCGTATCTTCTCGCGATTTTTCGGTAACCATCTTTCGTGAGACCATCTTGATTTTTCTTCGAGATAATCGAATAGATTTTGGTCATCGCTTTATTGAAGAAGAAATCTTCAACTAAATCGTGAGCGGAGCTATTATAGGCAGCTTTTAAGAAAGCGAAACGATTACTTGCATAATCCACTAACGAAAGAAGCGCTCCTTTGACTTCGGTCGTTTGATCGAGTTCCGGGGTTTTCTCATTTAAAAGGATAGCGGCCAACAGGTCATAGATATCCTGAAAGTGATAATAGAATGTTTGCCTATGATACCCGCAGCGTTCACAAAGAGCAGTCACGTTGATGTCCTCAAGTGGCTTCTCTTTCATCATCTCGATCAAAGCATATTTGAATTTCGCTTCTGCTGTCATCTTAATCCTCTACTAGGCTGCAACTGATTTTACTACCCATCCTAGCGTTATTCAAAATTAAAGCGATGTTAGTCTCTAAACTCTTACCACCGGTTTTCTCAACAATTTCTTTGAGTAAGTAGGGGGTAATATCCTTACCTTTAATCCCTTGTTTTTCACAGTCCTTAAGGGCTTCTTCAATAATGGGTTCAATGAAGCTGGTCGGTAAGGAATCTTCTTCTGGGCAGGGATTAGAAATCAAAATACCGCTGCAAAGCCCCACTTTTCTTTGCAATTTTATGATATCAGCGGCTTCTTTGGGGTCATTGAAGACAAAATCGACAGGATAAGAAGAGCTTCTAGTATAAAACTGTGCAAAACCCTTTTCTTTATATGATAAAACTGGTACCCCTAGGGTTTCTAAAACCTCTAAGGTCTTAGGAATATCTAAGATAGCTTTCGCTCCGCTACAGACGACAGTGATCGGGTTTTCCGATATTTCAAATAAGTCCCGAGAAATATCGAAGGTTATCTCCGCTCCCCGGTGGACCCCACCGATACCG
>ULKH01013151.1_pt1 | contig 19327 bp, 11 predicted proteins | sample 1951111 | NCBI WGS metagenome assembly ULKH01 (sample SAMEA4835496, study PRJEB28245) | human gut metagenome | biome: gut microbiome; material: fecal sample | place: Denmark | collected 2008
AACATCGGGCACCTTGTTCCATGTTCTCTTGCCAAGGTTTACCGTGATACCTACCTCTGCATACGCATGGTTGGGGTGGTTCATGATGCCGGAGCCCATCTCTGCGGGCATTCCGCAGATGTCGCTCTCGTAGCGGTTCCATCCTATTTCAAAGTTGATGGCGAGACGCTTGTTTACCCAAAACTCGTTCAAGATACCTACGCTGAGCCCCATTGCGTACCTGTTGTAGGTACAAGAGCGCGCCAGTCCGGCACCGAAGAACGGGATGAAGTTCCACACACGGTCCTCATTGTAGCCGCAGAAGAGGTTGCTCAGATTGAAGAGCACCTGCTCGTTGACCATCCAGTAGCGGTTGAGGTTGCCATTGTCGTCACCGTCCCATACAGACTTTCCCCATATGCCTTGCACCTTTGTGCGAAGTCCAAGGCCGGGAGTGAACCACTTACCGATGCCGATTGAAATTCCGGGATTTGAGCGGAACTTCTTGAACGGACTCTTGGAGAGGCCCATGCCATCCTCGTAGTTGCCGTACCATGCGTCCCATGTTACGCCGGCCTGGATGAACCAGTTGCTCCAAAACGAGTTAGTCGCAACGCTGTACTTCTCCGTAATGTCTGCGTTCTGTGCCATTCCGGTCACAGAGACACACGCAAAAATCAATGCGATAAATAATTTCTTCATAACTCTTAATATTAAACAATCAATAAAACATTTAACCGAGACTCCTCTCTATGGAGGCTCTACATTGCAAAGATAGTAATAAATTCTTAACAATCAACGCTTTTTCCGAATTTATTTTACATTTCCCCATGCTTTTACCGAACAAAATGCCACTTCTAAGGACATTTCAACCAAACAGCCTCTCGATATCCTGTTGTTTCAACATGGCCACCACGGGTTTGCCGTCAGGGGCGTAGTTGACGTTGGAGCATGTAAACAGTTCGTTCACAACGTTCTCCATCTCGGCGTTGTTGAGCACCTGGCCGTAGGGGATTGCCGCCCCGCGCGCAAGCTGCAGGGCCAGCAGGCGGCGCACTCCGTCGGCGGCGGAGGCCCCCGTCTCGGCGTATTCAGCTACCATATTCTTGAGCATCTTGACGAAATCCACGCCGTCAAGGCCGGCCGGCACGCCGTTGACCGAGTAGCTGCCGCCGCCCAGCGGGGCAAGGTCGAAGCCGAGGCTGTCGAGGTCTTGGCGCATCTTTTGCAGCAGAACGTCCTCCGACGGGGTGAATGTAACCATCTCGGGGAACAGCATCTGTTGCGAAGCTCCGCCCCGTCCGTCCATCTGGGCCATGTATTTGTCATACAGTATGCGCATGTGCGCGCGGTGCTGGTCTATCATCATAAGGCCCGACTTTACCGCCGTCATGATGTACTTGCCCTTGTACTGGTAGTGGGCGGGCGACTTTTCTTCGGCCACATCGGAGCTTTCGTCCGCGCCGACGGCCGTCCCGAACAGTCCGCCACCGGCCTCGGGCGCATCGGGCAGGCCGTCGTCCTCACGCTCCAAGGCCGCGCCGTACAGCTGTTCCCAGCCGCCGGGCGCCGTGTCGCCGTGGTCTTTCGGCACGTATGACGGCGTGCTTTTGAATGGGTTGTAGGCCGGATTGTAGTCTACCTTCGGTGCCGACGGGAAGGTGTGCCCGGGGTCGAAGACGGGAATATCGGGCTTGCCCTCGGTGTCGAAGTCGATTGACGGCACGTCGTTAAACCGCCCTATGGTGTCCTTGACGGCAGCCAGGAGCACCTGCCATACGGTCTGTTCGTTCTCAAACTTTATCTCGGTCTTCGTTGGATGGATGTTCACGTCGATGTCTTCGGGGTTGATTTCAAAGTACAGGAAGTACGGCACTTGCTCCCCTTGTGGCACGATGCGCTCGTAGGCGGTCATCACGGCCTTGTGGAAATACGGGTGCTTCATGTACCGCCCGTTGACGAAGAAATACTGGTGGGCGCCCTTCTTGCGCGCCGACTCGGGTTTGCCTACGAAGCCGGTGATGTTGCATATGGTGGTCTCTACGCCTACGGGCAGCAGGTCGGCATTGAGTTTCTTGCCGAAGATGTCAACGATGCGCTGGCGCAGGTTGCCGCTTTTCAGGTTAAAAGTCTCCACGCCGTTGCTATGGAAGGTGAAGTTGACGCCGGGATATACCAGCGCGATGCGCTCGAAGGCGGCGAGGATGTTGTTCAGCTCGGTAGAGTTAGACTTCAGGAACTTCCTCCGCGCCGGCACGTTGTAGAACAGGTTTTCAACCGAGAAATTGCTGCCCACGGGGCACGACACGGGCTCCTGCCCTACTACCTTCGACCCGGCGACAGACAAGTGCGTGCCTATGTCGTCGCCCTTGGCGCGCGTGCGCAGCTCCACCTGCGCCACAGCGGCTATGGAGGCAAGGGCTTCGCCGCGGAAGCCCATCGTGTGCAGGGCGAACAGGTCGTCGGCCTTGCGGATTTTGGACGTGGCGTGACGCTCGAACGACATGCGCGCGTCGGTCTCCGACATGCCGCAACCGTCGTCAATCACCTGTATTGACGTGCGCCCGGCATCGGTCACGAGCACGTTCACCGTCTTTGCTCCGGCGTCGATGGAGTTCTCCACCAGCTCCTTGATTACCGACGCGGGACGTTGGATTACCTCGCCTGCGGCTATTTGGTTTGCCACCGAATCGGGCAGCAGTTGTATAATGTCGCTCATCGTATTATAATGTATTCAAACTGTAAATGTGCTTTGCAAAAACCGTGCCGCCGACATGCGGCTCTGCGAAAGGCGGCAAAACGCCGTGCGAAAGGCCGCCTTTTACACGGCGAAAGGCCACCTTTTGCAACGCGAAAGACGGCCTTTTGCACAGTGTTTCGCAACATATTGGTTTTCAATAAGTTAAGGATTGGATAAAAATCTATGGCTGACAGACAATTTGTCAACCTCACATTGTCACACGGAATACCGTCTGCCGCTACATGGAGAGCAGCATCTTCCACACCGCAATGAGCACTACGAGCAGCACGAGGATGGCTCCGTACGTAAGCACCAAGCCCCCGGCCAGTCGGCGTTCGCGTCGGCGCGAGGCGTGGCGCGTGGCTGCGAGGAACGTGCCGCGCAGCCGCTCGTGCCCCTGCGGAGCAGAGCCGCCCATGCCAAGCCCGGCCTTGGCGCGCTCCTCCACGGCCTTGAGCTTGTCCTTGCGCTCGTCAACGAACATATATCTGTGCTCGAAGCGGCGCGGCTTGCGCTGGCTGAACAGTCCCATGCGTCAGTCCTCCACCGGTTCAGCGACCGTCTCAGGCGGTTGCGCCGCGGCGGCCTTTTCCTGTACGGGCGTCTGCTCAGGCGGCGTGGCGGGGACTGCGGCAGGCTCTCCGTCAGACACTTTGCCGCCCTTTCCGATGAACTGCAACGGGGCGGCACGCCGCTCTATGTTGCGCAGCTCGGTACCCTTGGCCTTGCCGCGCCAGTTGAATATGTCGTATTTGTCGCGCGGACGGATGTAGTCAAACCATACGAACGAGGGCAATTCCTTCTTGTCGGGCGGGATTTGCGTTATCGGGTACATCCTGCCCGTCTGTTTGCACGTCCATATCTTTTGCAGCTTACGGTCCTTCATAAACATGCGCATGGTGTCAGTCTCGATGTAGCCCATGTTGGTGAAAGAGCTGTCGCGGTCGTCCTGCATGTAGTAGATGGCCTGCACGTTGCCCACGGCCTCGGTCATGCGGATGGCCCCGTCCTCGAAGAAACCAAACATCTCGCGCGACGACACCTGGTTGAACTTCAGGCTGTCGCGCAGCATCTCGGCCGACAGAGCCTGGTTTATGACGTGCGCGTGGTCGATGGTCGAGTCTTTTAAGAACACCTCGATTACCTCGCCCAGCAGCTGACGGTTGGCGTTCCAGGTAATCGGGTCCTTGTACATTGTCATGCACGAGTCCTTGGTGTTGTACACCAGCGAGTCGCACACGGCCTGCACGTCGGTGCGGAACGCCCTCACCTTGTAATAGCAATGCGCCTTGCGGTAGACCGAGTCGGTGTCGATGTTGAACGTGTACACCTTCATCGTGTCCGAATGTACAAAGAGCGTGTCGCCCTGCGAGTAGTCCTTCATCACGGCACTGTCGGTAGCGAAGGCGTAGCCCGTGCTGTCGTTGTACCAGAAGTAGTTGCTCGTCATGGCGTTCTTGTTCACCGTATCGTTGTACACCACGTTGCCAAAGCCCTCGCTTATCTTGGTCTTGTCGTCGTTGAACAGGCTGTCGGCGGTCAGCGTCTTGCCGTTGTTCTCAAGCGTGGAGCGGCCATACAGGCGGGCAAAATCCTTGTCGGTGTCGTAATATCCCTGCGCCGTGTGGATGACGCTTGCGCCCGACGTGATTTTCGACGGCCCCACGATGTGCGCCAACGACGTACGCGTGTCGTAGTGCAGGGTGTCGGTTTCAAGCACGAACTGCGGATTTTTCAGGTTCACCGAATAGTTGAACACGGCCTCACGCGTCTCCGTATCGTACTCTCCCCAGTCCGAAACGAGCACGTTGTCCTTGTCTATCATCTTGCCGCCCTCGAAAAAATAGCCTATGCCATACAGGCGGTCGTAGTTAAGGCTGTCGGTATAGAGCTTGGTCTTGCGGTGGGTCAGCACCACGTTGTAGCGCGCCTCGGCCATCTGGTCGTTGCCGTCGTAATACGCATAGTCGCTGAACAGCGACAAAGTGTCGCCCTGATACATCCTAACATGCCCGAAGGCGCGGAACGAATTGCTTTCCTGATAGAAGTAAGCGCTGTCGCAATACAGCTTCGCCCCCTGATGACGGAAGGCTACGTTGCCGTTGAGCACCTGCGCACCGGGCACGGGGCCGAACTGGTCGAAGCGCAGACGGTCGGCGTGAATGAGATAAACACGCTCGTTGGTCTTTGGCCGCGCCTTCTTCTTTGGTGCTTGGCGCGACTGCACCAACCCAAGTCCAAAAAGGCACAGGACTGCCAAAATCAGTACCCTGTGCCCTCGGAACAAAGCCTTTATTTTCTCGTTTGTAGTCATTTGACCCAACCTTCGTATTTGAAATCGCAACTCTTGTAACGGTCGTTGATGCGGACGTACGTCGTCTTTATCTTGTCCCTAATCCACTTGTCGATAAATTCCTCCTTGCGTTTGGCAAGGACGATGTTCTTCATTGCCTGGAAATCCTCGGTGATGGTGGCGCGGTGCGTCTCCACACGGTTCTTCAATTTCACCACGGCGCACAGCGTCTTGCCGTTCTTCTCACTAATCATCTGGAACGGAGCAGACACTTCGCCAACCTTGAGCGTATCTACCACGCGCGCTATCTCGGACGGAAGGTTGCGCATCTGGAAGCGACTCGTCATGCGCCCGTCGTCGCCCATGTTTGCCATCAGACCGTTGTTGTTGCGCGTGTCCTTGTCGTCAGACAGGAAAGAAGCCGCCTCTTCGAACGAGAACTTGCCCGAACGGATGTTGTCTGCAATGGAGTCAAGCTGCAACTTGGCTTGGTCTATCTCCTCCTGTGTAACCTTAGGCTTGAGCAGGATGTGCCTTACCTTGATTTTATCGCCGCGTTTGTCGATGAGCTGTATGATGTGGAAGCCGAACTCCGTCTCCACAATCTTGGATATCTTCTTGGGGTCGGTCAGGTTGAACGCCACACTCGCAAACGTAGGGTCAAGCATTCCACGCCCCACATAGTCCTGAAACTCGCCGCCCTGGCGCGCCGTTCCCGGGTCTTCCGAGTAAAGACGGGCCAGCGTTGCAAACGAAGTTTCACCCTTGGTTACACGCTCCGTGTACTCGCGAAGCTCGTTTTTCACGCGGTCCTCCTCCTTCTGGTCCACCTTCGGCTCACGTGTTATGATTTGAACTTCCACCTCCGTCGGAATGATTGGCAGGCTGTCTTCGGGCAAAGCGCTGAAATAACGGCGCACATCGGCCGGCGACACGGTGATGTCTTGCACCAGCTGCTCGCGCTCGCGGTCAATCATCAGCCTGTCACGGAAGTCATCGTGCAGCGTCTGGCGCAGCTCGGAGAGGCTCATGTTCTTGTATTCCTCAAGCTTTTCCTTGCCTCCCGCCGTCTGAATCCAGAAGTTAATCTGCTGCTCCACGCTGCGTGCAACGTCAGATTCGGTCACCTCCACAGAGTCGATTGCCGCCTGGTGCAGGAACAACTTTTGCACCGCCAGCTGCTCGGGTATCATGCAATCGGGGTTACCGTCCCACTTCATGCCTTCCTGTTCGCTCTGCATCTTGACGTTCTCGACATCGGAAAGCAGGATTGCCTCGTCTCCTACGACCCATATCACCTCGTCAACCACACTGGCGGGATTGGGTTCCGCATTGACAGAATCAACCTTGGCAGATGCCGTAACGCCGTCACCTTCTCCGCCATTGACCGTAGTTGCGCCCGCACCGGCTATGAAAAAGACCGACGCTGTGAGCCATAAGGCCGTTTTGCCTGTTATCTTCATATATTTATTTGCTATGCTTGTTTACTGTTTCCAATACGTCGCGGTACACCTCTACGGGGTATTTCCGCCTCAAATCGGCCACCCATTGCTTCTCCAGCATTTCCTGATAGTCGGCCGTAACAAGTCCGCGCACATCCTCGTAGCTGTCGGGTTTCTTCTTTAGCAGCTTGCCATAGACGGCATCGATGGGGAAATCCTTGAGAGGAGTGACGGTAGTGTCCTTCTTGAACACCATCTTGTCGATGAACGCGTTGTCGCCTTCCTTGAAGATGCCTTTCTCAACACGTATGCGCAGAACAGAATCATTGTTGAACGTGGAGCGCAGCACGTCGGCCCATTTGTCGAACGGCACGCCTTCCACACACTCGCGCACGGCCTTCACGTCGTCCTTCTGCTTGACGTGATACACCATGCCCTTATATCTCGGCTGCGTCCAGTAATACTGCTTTTTGTTCTTCTTGAAATACGCCTCAAGCCCGGCCTCGTCCCTGGCGGCCTTCTCCCACACCGTGCGGTTGCTGATTTCGTACAGCAGCAGGCCGTCATGATACTCCTGAAGGAGGTATTTCAGACTGGCGTCCTTGGCCGAAAGTTCTTCCGCCTTCTGGCTTATTACATCCTCCTTCGACAGCTTTCCGCCGGAGGCTTTTACTATTTCGTCGATTTTACGATCAACGATGCTCTCGCGAAGCCCCCTTGCCTCGATAAAGCGGAGTATGCTGTTCTTGAGCGAATCAAACGGTTCAAGCTGCTTGCGCGCCTTCATCAGGATAATGTGGAAGCCCACAGGCGACTCCACTACGCCGCTCATCTCGCCTGGCTGCAAGGCATACGCCGCGTCCTCAAACTCTTTGAGGGTCTGTCCGGGCTGAATCCAAGGCAGCTCGCCGCCATTCTTCGCCGACCCGGGGTCTTGCGAGTAGCGGCGCGCCAGTTCGGCAAAGTCGGCTCCGCCCTTCAACACCTTATATATAGAGTCGGCCCTCTGGCGCGCCTCCTCATACTTGGCGGCAGGGGCTTTCTGCTCCACATACATTAATATATGTGCAGGCTTGACAAGTCCGCGCGGACCGATGTGCTCCTTGGTACGGGCATACACGGCCTTGGCCTCGGCCAGCATGGCTGCGCTGTCGGCAAAAACGGGGCGCACCTCCTGGTCGCGGTACAGGGCGAACTCCTGCTTGAAAGAAGACAGGGTGTCAAGACGCGCGTCGAGCGCGGCGGCCACCTTCAGCTTGTAATTGATGAAAAGGTCTACGTATTCGTCAACGGTCTTGCGGTCGATTACGTCGTCAGAGTTGTTTTTATTATATGAATACTCAAACTCCGAGCGCGTTACCGGCACGCCGTTGATTTTCATCACGACAGGGTCTTCCTGCTGCGCACAAGCCAAGCTTCCGCCAAGAAGCACGGCGGCAATGGTGGTTAAGAACTTCATCATATATTAGTTGGCAGTGACAAGTTGGCAAGTGACAAGGCAATATATGCCTTGCCGTCTGCCTGCTTGTCTGCTTGTTACTGTCTGCTTGCCACTTGTATGCCAAGCTATTACTCCGGCCTTGAATAGTTGGGAGCCTCGCTTGTGATGGAAATGTCGTGCGGATGGCTTTCCAGTACGCCGGCGTTGGTTATGCGGACGAACTTCGCTCCGTGCAGAGCCTCTATGTCCTTTGCGCCGCAGTAGCCCATGCCCGAGCGCAGACCGCCTACAAGCTGGTAGACAACTTCCTGCAAAGTTCCCTTGTAAGGCACGCGGCCGGCGATGCCTTCGGGCACGAGTTTCTTCACATCCTTGGTGTCAGCCTGGAAGTAACGGTCCTTAGAGCCGTTCTCCATGGCCTCGAGGCTGCCCATGCCGCGGTAGCTCTTGAACTTTCGGCCGTTGAATATGATTGTGTCGCCGGGGCTTTCCTCCGTTCCGGCAACGAGCGAACCAATCATCACGCTGTAGCCTCCGGCAGCCAGGGCCTTGACTACATCGCCCGAATAACGCAGTCCGCCGTCGGCGATGAGAGGCACACCGGTGCCTTCAAGCGCGCAGGCCACGTCGTAAACGGCGCTCAGCTGCGGCACGCCTACGCCTGCAACGACGCGCGTGGTGCAGATACTACCCGGGCCGATGCCCACCTTTACGGCGTCGGCTCCGTTGTCAACGAGCATCTTTGCGGCAGCTCCGGTAGCCACGTTGCCCACAACGATGTCAACACCGGGGAACGCCGCCTTTGCCTCGCGCAGCTTCTCGATTACGCCTTTGGAATGACCGTGGGCAGTGTCGATTACTATTGCGTCGGCGTTGGCCTCGACAAGAGCCTGTATGCGGTCGAGCGTGTCGGTGGTAACACCCACTCCGGCGGCCACGCGCAGGCGGCCCTTCTCGTCCTTGCAGGCCATGGGCTTGTCCTTGGCCTTGGTTATGTCTTTGTATGTAATAAGTCCTACGAGCTTGTTGTCAGAGTCAACCACGGGCAGCTTCTCGATTTTGTTCTCCTGCAAGATTTGCGCGGCGTCGCTCAAATCAGTGCGCATGTGCGTGGTGACAAGGTTCTCACAGGTCATCACGTCGTCAACCTTGCGGTCGAGACGACGCTCGAAACGCAGGTCGCGGTTAGTCACGATGCCTACCAAGTGACCCTCGTCGTCAACCACGGGTATGCCTCCGATGTGGTACTCGGCCATCATGTCGAGAGCGTCTTTCACCGTAGAGCCGCGGCGGATTACGACGGGGTCGTATATCATTCCGTTCTCCGCACGCTTCACGATTGCCACCTGCCGTGCCTGGTCGGCGATTGACATGTTCTTGTGGATGACGCCGATGCCTCCCTCGCGGGCTATGGCTATGGCCATGGCCGACTCGGTAACGGTGTCCATCGCCGCCGTCACGAACGGGATGTTCAACGCTATGTTGCGCGTAAACTTGGTTTGCAACTCTACCGTCTTGGGCAATACTTCAGAATAAGCCGGGATTAAGAGGACGTCGTCAAAAGTCAAGCCGTCCATTACAATTTTATCTGCAACAAATGATGACATATATTACTTGAAAATTTATTGCGTGCAAATTTAGCAAAAAAATCCGATACCCACAGCGTCTTTCGCCATTTTCTTACCTTATTAATGCTATTTAACCCTGACGCGGCGGCGGCCGCCGCCGCACGGAAGAGCCGCCGGGACGGTACGCAAAGGCCGTCCAAACGAGGCGTAAGAGCCGTCCAAACGGTGTGTTTGGACGGCTCTTTCCAACGCAGTTCGCGGCCAACGCATAACCGCCTGATAATCAACCACTTGCCAATATGCCGCCTTTTAGCTTGCAAAAGACGGCCTTTTACAACGCAAAAGGCGGCCTTTTGGAGGATAAAACACGGCCTATTGGGGTTCATCCGCAATTCTGTTGGATGATATACAAGTCCTGTTTACGAAAACATCCTACTGCAATCCATGCGGCGGTAATGTGTTTTGGCGGATTTGCAATCCGCCGAAAAGTACTATAAGGATTTGCAATCCGCTCAAACCACACAGCCATGAGATAAATGTATGGACATGTGCGGATTGCAAATCCGCAATTAGAAACCGCCGGATTGCAAATCCGGCGGAACAAATGCTTTCATTAATATACCTTATATTTCATCCAACAGATTGGCGGATGACCCGCAAACGGCGTGGCTATACATGGCCTGACGTGCTGCGGCCAAGCGCAACCTGACAAAAAAGCCGCCGCAGACATTGCGTCTGCGGCGGCCAACATAAAAGGTTGTGCGCCTTAGTCGCCGTCACGGCTCATCGGACGCAGTGGATACGAAAGTATCCTTTATTCACTTAATTAGAGAGTGTCAATAGGTAGGGTTCTGCTGCATGTTGGGGTTTACATTGATTTCGCTTTGCGGTATCAGCGGCAGAGCCTTCTTAGAGTCGCGGTTGAAGGTGCGCGCGTCTTCGTTGAGCGCATCGTGCCATCCGCGGTTGTTCACGTCGGTGTAGCGCGTAACGGTCTCGCCGCGGCGCAGCACGTCGAAGTAGCGTTGCCCCTCGCCTACAAGCTCCTTGCGGCGCTCGGTGTATATGCGGTCGAGCGTCACGGTGGTACTGGTGACCGTCTTCGACGCGTCGGTGGTGCGGTTGGTAATCAAGTCGTCGAGCAGTTGCGCGGCGGTCTGCGTGTCGCCGAGGTTGAAAGCCGCCTCGGCACCCGAGAGATATACCTCCGAGAGGCGCAGCAGGGGCACGTTCGAGTAGGCTACGCTGCTCGCCGCGTCAGGCTGCGGCATCTTGTTGATGAACACGCCGTGGTTGCAGAAGTCTGCTCCGTACTGCGCATACGTCTCAGGCTTGCCCGCAGGCTTGAGCAGTATGCCGTTGCGCACATCCTCGGGGTCGGCCGCAAGCATCTCCGAGAAGTCCTTGGTCACGATGATGTCGCCGTAACCTCCGGCCGCGCCGTCGGCATACAGGTCGGCGTAGCAGTAGGCTATGCCCTCGCGGTCGGTCATGTCGGTGTTGTCAGTTATGATGGACTCGAGCATTATCTCATTCTCGTGCGCCGCGCTGTTCTTGTTCCATGCCGAGACGTACTCGCCCGTAGTCCACAGCTCGTAAGGCGAGTTGGCGATGATGTCCTGGGCCGTCGAGAGGGCGTCTTTCCAGTAGCCCTTGGTCAGGTAGACACGCACCTGCAACGCCTTTGCCGTCCACAGGTTGACGTAGCCCTGCGTCTTGTCCTCGGGCAGTGCGCCCGAGCTGACAGCGTCGGCAAGGTCTTTCTCTATCTGCACGTAGCATTCGGCCACCGTGCTGCGCCCGGGCTTGTTGGCACCGGCGTCGTCAACCGGCTCGGTCAGTATTGGCGCGCCGAGCGACGCGCCATCGTCCTCGGTGTAGGGACGGCCGTATATGCGCGTAAGGTCGAACAAGGCCATGGCCCTTACCACCCTCGCCTCGGCGGCGTACTGCGCAATGAGCGCCTCGTTGCCGTCACCGGCGTCGGCTATGGCGCCGCTCTCGGCATAGTCAATCACGGCGTTGGCGCGGCCAATCACCACGAAGGGCGTCTGCCACGGGGTGTTGCCGTTGAAGTTGTCGGCCGTGTTGTAAGTCATGTAATAGTAGAACGCGCCGCGGTTACTGCCGTCAATCCAGTTGTACTGCACGTCCTCTCCCCTCACGTCTCCATAGACGAACATGAGGCGTCCGTAATAGTCGGTCAGCGAGGAGTTGCCCTTCAGGGCGGCGTACATGCCTGCACGGACGCTCCTCAGGTCGGAAGTGGTTGTCACGGCGCTGCCTGCGTCCACACCCGTCGACGGTTCCTGGTCGAGCCAGTTGTTCACGCACGACGACGTACCGGCCACCAGCGCCGCGCACACCAATGCTTTATATAATAATGTTGTCTTCATCGTTGTTTTTGGTTATGAGGCCCACGCCACCCCTGCGAATGCACTTCGACATTATCGCCGACGCCGGCATGGGCCTTTGTGTTTATTGATTTAGAAATCTATCTCAAGTCCGAAGGTGAACGTCCTGTACGCAGGCGTCTCCACAAGGCACACTCCGCTGACCGGCATCTCCGGGTCTACGAGCAGCTTCTTTGACTTCCACGTAAGCAGGTTGCAGCCCGAGAAGTAGACACGGGCCTTTGTCAAGCCAACCTTTCCGACCCATTCCTTAGGCAGGCTGAAGCCGAGCGTAAGGTTCTTAAGGCGCAGATAGTCGGTAGGCATGAGCCATTGCGACGAGGCAGAAGTAACCGTATTGCCGTACTCGAACTTCGGAAGCTTGGCCGAAGTGTCGCCCGGGCCGCTCCACATGTCCTCCAGCTTGTAGTAAGAAGGCACGCCGCCATAGTAATAGTCGCCGTCGCCGCCGTAAAGGGCGTGGGTGTAGTCGAATGCGTCGCCGCCCAAAGAGTAGGTCAGGGTGAAGCCAAGGTCGAACCACTTGTAGCGCAGCGTGTTGGTAAGTCCGCCCTCGATGGAGGCCTGGTGCTTGCCTACGATTGTCTTGTTGGCCTCAGATATCTCGGTAGTAGTGTTGCGGGCGTTCTCCGTTCCGTCGTTGATGTAGTACAGGGCCTTGCCCGTCTGCGGGTCAACTCCTGCGTACTCGTACAGGTAGTAAGAGTAATACGGCTCGCCTACGCGGTGGATTAGCGGACCGCTTACCAGCTCGTTGGTCTCTCCGTCAATCTTGGTCAGCTTGTTGCTGTTGTGCGCCATGTTGAGCGAAGTTGTCCAACTGAAGTCCTTTGTGTCGAAGTTAACCGAGGTGACGGTCAGCTCGAAGCCCTTGTTCTGCATCTCGCCGATGTTCGTCGGCATGGTGTAAGTATAGTCGCCGTTGTAGTATCCGCCGGTCTGCGACACAGGAAGGTCGTAGATAAGGTCTGAGGTCTTGCGCTGGTAGTAGTCCAGCGACAGGGTTATGCGGTTGATGAAGGTCAGGTCGAGACCAATGTTCCACGTGGCGTTCTTCTCCCATTTCAGGTCGGGGTTGGCCAGACTGGTGACGCCCATGCCCGACACGCCGTCATATTTGATGCCGTATGAATAGAGGTTCATGTACGAATAGTAGCTTGAAGGCTGCGTTCCGTTGACACCGTAAGACAGGCGCAGCTTGCCGTCGGTGAGCACCTTGGTCAGCGGCTTGGCAAACTTCTCGCCGGTGAAGCGCCACGCTCCCGACACCGACCAGAACGAGCCCCAGCGGTTTTGGCGCGAAAGGCGCGACGTACCGTCGGCGCGGTAGCTTGCGCCTACGTAATAACGGTTGTCATAGTTGTAGTCAACGCGGCCGAGGAACGACGTCATCCTGTATGACGACTTTGCCGACTCGGCGCTCGTTGTGCCGGCGTTGGACAGCTCGTAGAGGTTGCCCGGATAGTCTTGTCCCGACACGAAATTGTACGAATACTGGTAGTCTTCGGTCTCGAAGCCCAGCAAAGCGTCAATGCTGTGGCGGCCGAATGTCTTGTCGTAAGCGAGCTGTGTCTGTGTGTTGAGTTGCCCGTAAGAGTTGATGGCACGCTGGAACACGCCGCCGTAGCTTCCTCCGTTCTGCGAAGTCTTGTCCCAAAGTACATCCTCGTTGCCGCTTACATAGTCGTAAGATATCTTCTCGCTGAGCCTGAGGTTGTCCCAAATGTTGTACGACAGCTTGACGGTGTTGAACGCCTTGGTCATCGTATAGAAGTTGGAACTGTGCTTGTTCTCGAACAGGGGGTTGGTGTTGTTTACGCCACAATGCTGTTTCAGCGAACCGTCCTCGTTGTAAGGAGTGTCCGAGGGGCTTTGGGCTGCGATGTAGTTATACAGCGCTCCGTCGTAACTAAGGTACTCGTTGACTTTCTCCTGGCGTAAGCGTGAGAACTGGGTTGTGACCTGAAGCTCGAAGCGGCCGAACTTATGAGTGAGGTTGGCGTTGCCGGTAAAGCGCTCAAGGCCTTGGTTATAGAGGATGCCTTCCTGCTTGTTGTAGGCCAGCGAGGCGTAGAACTTTGTACGGTCGTTGCCTCCGGAGACACCCACCTGGTAGTTCTGGTGCGAGCCTGTACGCGTAAGCAGGTCGAGCCAGTCGGTCCATCCGCCCTCGGGCTTGGCCGCAAAGGTGTCTATATTGCTGTCGGCGAAGGCCGCAGCGTCAGCCTCTGACATGCCGCCAGTGTACAAGGCATAGTTCTCGAGACCCTTGTACAGCAGCTCGCGGCGCTCGTCTCCGCCAAGCGTAGGGCGGTAGTTAACGGCCATGTTGGAGAAGCCCCAGTCGCTGCGGAACGACACATTGGTCTTGCCCACCTTGCCGCTCTTTGTCGTTATGACGATAACTCCGTTGGCCGCACGCGAGCCGTAGAGCGAAGCCGCAGCCGCGTCCTTGATTACAGTCATAGACTCTATGTCGTTGGTGTTGAGCGACGACAATATGTCGGTGTACGTATCGTTGTACGCGTTGCGGAACTCGCTTATGTTTCCGCTCTGCACCGGCGTGCCGTCAATCACTATAAGGGGGTCGTTGCCGGCGTTGATGCTGCTCATACCGCGTATGCGTATGCTGCTCACGCCGCCCGGACCGCTCGACGAAGAGCTGATGTTCACACCGGCCACGCCGCCGGCCAGCTTGTCGGCGATTGAAATGACAGGCACGTCTTCAAGCCCTTCGGTGTCGAGGGTCTGCGCCGACCCGGTGAAGGACGCCTTCTTGAAGTTGCCGTAGCCGGTGACGATGACCTCGTCGAGTTGCGCCTGTTCCTCGCTCAGCGTCACCCTCATGCCGTCCCTCGCGGCTATGGTGACAGGCTCGTAGCCCACGTAAGTCACCCTTAAATACTTGGCACCGTCAGGCAGCGTCAGGCTGAACATGCCGCCGGTGTCGGTCACGGTGCCGGCCTTGGTGCCTTCTACGGTGACCGTAGCCCCTATCACGGGGCTGCCGTCACCCTCAGACACGACGGTTCCGCGCACGCGTGTCTGTGCCATTGCCGCGCTGCACAGCGCGACACAAAATGACATGATGATAAATAACCTTTTTCCCATAAAGCTTTTAATTAAATTAAAACAAAAACTTTCTTTTAAACACTTTGTCTTTATTTTCGGCTGCAAAAATAATAAAATGTTACTAATCTGCAACTTTAATAACACATGGTGAAACAATAGCAAGCATCCATCTTACAATAAGATATTAACAATAAGACGACGGACATCTGGTTTTCAAGCATAATGTAAACGTACAACCTCACTTAAAAAGCGAAAAAACGGGGAAACGCTTACCCTTTGACAAGCAGTGCACAAGCTGCCGGATACGCCGCCACACACCGCCACGAACTGCCTGGCGGGGCCAAAGCGATGCCAAAAAGCCTAAAATATGGGGGTCGGATGAAATTTTAACATAACTAATGTTGCAGATTAGTAACACAATGTGTACTAATCTTTTACAAAGGCACATGTCGCGCTCCACACCATTACATACGCCCGACAATAAGGCAGGCGGAGACCAACCGATAACGCCCTGACAGTCAAGCACTTTGCAATATGCCGCATTTCGGAGCGCGAAAGACGGTCTTTTACAACGCAAAAGGCGGCCTTCCGCAATGCGAAAGGCCGCCTTTTGTAAATATGGAAATATTTTCAGTTGCCCATGTCAGACATGAACTTGATGCGCACCAGCCTGACTTCCTCCTCCGGGTAGTCGCCGCCAAGCTCGTCCATGGCGGTCTCAAGGTCGTCGGTGTCGCTCTCCTTAAAGTATTCGTAGATGTCGTCCACATGGTCGTCGTCCATCACTTCCTCGAGGAAATAGTCTATGTTGAGCTTCGTTCCGCTGTAAACGATGGCCTCTACCTCGTCCAGAAGCGTGTCAAAGTCGATGCCCTGCGCCTCGGCTATGTCGTCGAGAGCCACCTGGCGGTCGATGCTCTGGATGATTTTCACCTTCAAGACCGACTTCTTGGCCACTGTCCTCACACGCAACTCTTCGGGACGTTCTATCTCGTTTTCCTCGCAATACTTCTTGATTAGGGCGACAAACTCCTTGCCGTAGCGGCGCGCCTTGCCCGCGCCTACGCCCTGTATGTTCTGCAAGTCGTCAAGGGTTATCGGGTAGACGGTGGCCATCTGCTCGAGCGAAACGTCCTGGAAGATGACATACGGAGGCAGTTGCAGGCTCTTGCTGGTCTTCTTGCGCAGGTCTTTCAGCATGGAGTAAAGCGTCGGGTCGAGCGCCGAGCTGCCGCCTCCGCCCTCGTCGTCCTCCTCGTCTTCGCCGAACTCGTTGTCAAGCACAATCATAAACGACTCAGGCTTCTTCATGAATTTCTTGCCGGCAGATGTCAGCTTGAGTATTCCATAGTTCTCTACGTCTTTCTTCAAAAAGCCCGCAATGAGCGCCTGACGGATGACGGGGCTCCACAGTTTCTCGTCCATGTCCTCGCCCGCACCAAACTCTTCGAGCTTGTCGTGCTTGTGGGCCACTATGTCGTTAGTGTCCTTTCCCTCGACAAAGTCTATGACATAATCCGTCCGAAAATCCTCTTTCAAGGTCGTAACAGCCTGCAATACAACCATCAATGCGTCCTTTCCCTCCACCTTTGTCTTGGGATGCAGGCAGTTGTCGCAGTTTCCGCAGTTGTCCTTGCCGTACTCCTCGCCGAAGTAATGCAGCAGCATCTTCCTGCGGCACACCGACGACTCGGCATACGCCGCGGTCTCCTGCAACAGCTGGCGGCCTATGTCCTGCTCGGCCACAGGCTTGCCCTCCATAAACTTTTCGAGCTTTTTCAGGTCCTTGTAAGAATAGAAAGCAATGCACTTTCCTTCGCCTCCGTCGCGCCCGGCACGGCCTGTCTCCTGGTAATATCCTTCCAGGCTCTTCGGTATGTCATAGTGGATGACGAAGCGCACGTCAGGCTTGTCGATGCCCATGCCGAACGCTATCGTCGCAACTATCACGTCGATGCGCTCCATGAGAAAGTCGTCCTGCGTGGCGGAACGCGTCCCCGAGTCGAGACCCGCATGGTAGGCGGCGGCCTTGATGTCGTTGGCGCGCAGCACGGCGGCCAGCTCCTCAACCTTCTTCCGCGACAGGCAGTATATTATTCCGCTCTTTCCGGCGTTCTGCTTGATGAACTTTACTATCTGCTTGTCTATGTCCTTGGTCTTGTGGCGCACTTCATAATAAAGGTTGGGACGGTTGAACGAGCTTTTATATTCAGTCGCGTCAAGTATTCCAAGGCTCTTCTTTATGTCGGTGCGCACCTTGTCCGTAGCCGTAGCCGTAAGCGCAATGACCGGCGCGTTGCCTATTTCGTTGATTATGGGGCGTATACGCCGGTACTCTGGACGGAAGTCATGCCCCCACTCCGAGATGCAATGCGCCTCGTCAACGGCGTAAAACGATATCTTCACTCCACGCAGGAAGTCAACGTTGTCCTCCTTTGTCAAGGACTCCGGGGCAACGTACAGCAACTTGGTCTTGCCTTCGATGATGTCGCTCTTCACCTTGTCGATGGCCGACTTGTTGAGCGACGAGTTCAAGTAATGTGCCACACCGTCGGCCTCTGTCATGCCGTTGATGACGTCAACCTGGTTCTTCATCAGGGCGATAAGCGGCGATATGACTATCGCTGTGCCGTCCATGATGAGCGAAGGCAACTGGTAACAAAGCGACTTGCCGCCACCTGTGGGCATCAGAACAAACGTATCCTTGCCAGCCAAGAGGTTGCGTATGATGGCCTCCTGGTTGCCCTTGAACTTGTCAAAGCCGAAATACTGCTTCAGTTTTTCTATCAGATTTACGTCATTGTCCATACGACAAACAGAGTAACTTGTTAAACGTTAGTTGCCCGGGGCATGGCCTTTCAGGCACTTTCAAGCTTGTGGAAGTGAGCCTTCTCAAGCTGCTGCCGGGCGTAATCGAGAGTAACCTCAAAGGATTCGACTTTCTTTGACGGTATCTCGAACATCGCATCCATGATTACACTCTCGACGATTGAGCGCAGACCGCGCGCCCCGAGCTTGTACTCCATGGCCTTGTCAACGATGAAGTCGAGAGCCTCGTCGGTAAAGGTGAGCTTTATCCCGTCCATCTCAAACAGCTTCTTGTACTGCTTCACGATTGAGTTCTTTGGCTCAACGAGGATGGAACGCAGCGCATTCCTATCCAATGGATTAAGATATGTGAGCACGGGCAGGCGGCCGATGATTTCAGGTATGAGGCCGAAAGACTTGAGGTCTTGCGGCAATATGTACTTCATCAGGTCGTTCTTGTCTATCTGCCTTACGTTCTGCACGGAGTTGTAGCCTACCACATGAGTGTTCATCCTCTGGGCTATTTTGCGCTCGATGCCGTCGAACGCGCCGCCGCAGATGAACAGGATGTTCTTCGTGTCAACGTGGATGTACTCCTGGTCGGGGTGCTTGCGGCCGCCCTGCGGCGGCACGTTGACCATCGTTCCCTCCAAGAGTTTGAGCAAACCCTGCTGCACGCCCTCGCCGCTCACGTCGCGGGTGATTGACGGATTGTCGCTCTTGCGCGCTATCTTGTCTATTTCGTCAATGAAAACGATGCCGCGCTGTGCGGCCTCAACATCATAGTCGGCCACCTGGAGCAGGCGGCTCAGGATGCTTTCCACATCCTCACCCACGTATCCGGCCTCGGTGAACACCGTCGCATCAACAATGGTGAAGGGCACGTCGAGCAACTTGGCTATGGTGCGCGCCATGAGGGTCTTGCCCGTTCCTGTGCTTCCCACCATTATTATATTGCTCTTTTCTATCTCCACTCCGTTGTCGTCGGCAGGCTGCTGAAGGCGTTTGTAATGGTTATATACCGCTACGGCAAGGCACCGCTTCGCGTCGTCCTGCCCTATAACGTACTGGTCAAGATAAGCCTTTATCTCCTGTGGTTTGGGCACACGCTTGGGCTGGAACTTCCGTCCCTGCTTCTTCTGCTTGCTCTCCAGTATGCCGGTAGACTTCACTATTTCGTAGGCCTGCATGGCGCAATCGTCACAGATGTAGCCTGTAAGCCCGGTTATGAGCAGGTTTACGTCGTTCTCTCCGCGTCCGCAGAAGCTGCACACCTTTGCCTCACGGCCGTTATTCCTGCTTGCCATCTTGCGTCTCCTGTGCCTTTTGTTCCTTCTTCCTTACCAAGACGGTGTCTATCATGCCGTATTCCTTGGCCTCCTCGGCGGTCATCCAGTAGTTGCGGTCAGAGTCCTTGTACACCTTGTCGTAAGGAGTGTGCGAGTGTTCGGATATGATTGTGTAAAGCTCTTTCTTGAACTTGAGTATCTCCTTGGCCTCAATCTCGATGTCTGACGCCTGTCCCTGCACTCCGCCGAGCGGCTGGTGTATCATCACGCGGCTGTGGGTG
>ULKH01004400.1_pt1 | contig 19314 bp, 19 predicted proteins | sample 1951111 | NCBI WGS metagenome assembly ULKH01 (sample SAMEA4835496, study PRJEB28245) | human gut metagenome | biome: gut microbiome; material: fecal sample | place: Denmark | collected 2008
GCGCACGGTTCGGGACCGTGAGGTCGTGGGTTCGAATCCCGCCGCCCCGACCATTTAGAAAGACACCTTGCAAGAGGTGTCTTTTTTATCTATTGGTTGGGTTCTCCTGGGCTTCTTATATCAAGAAGCGGGCATTCTTTGCTAAAAACTCAGAAACGCCTCCCAGATTTTGGCCTAGTTGTATATTTCCCACAATTTTTTCTCCGCCCGTATCATATAACACTTGACAAATATAACTATTTTATACTATAATATATTTTCTGCAAGAAATCCTATTTATTCACATTTTTCCCTGCCACCCACCTAAGCAAGCTGTCTTTTCGCTTACCACATCCCTTTGCCGTATATATCCCACCTAAAGGAGTGTCCATATGACAACCTACCCTAAACGCTACAATACAAACTTCCGCTATAACTGGGAAGACGATAATGTTGAAAATCTACCACACCGTAGTACAGAAGAGCCAAAAATAAAAATCCTGCCGTCAGATCCACCTCAGTTACGCGTCAATGGTACAATTATCCCGTGGCCGGAAGGAAAAACACCGCAAGAAGCCTACCAAGACTATTTAACCGGCCACCAACAACAAATGCCCCGCCCCAATCCCGCAGCCCAATCATCCGACTCGTACAAAGTTCCACTATTACAATCTCATAATCCGCCTGAAACCTTACACCCGCTGCGCCAACAGCATTTAGAAGACCGCTTGAAAGAGTTGGAATACTTGGAACGCCAACAAACCCTGCAGGACAGTTTTACAACCCGCATGTATGGCAAAAAGGATTTTAGTGAGGAAAAAGAAAATATTATGCATGAACTGCAACAAGGGAAACAAAGCATTTTGCCTACTATTGAAGCGCCCCACACTAAAGGAGAAGAACTCAGGCGACGCTTAAAACGGGATCAGGATTTAGACAAAGAATTTGGATATCGCAACATACCTCAGCCTATCCAATATGCTATTGATGATTACAGAAAAGAAGCTCCTGAAGAATATCAGCGACAAAAAGAAGAGCAACGCCAATGGGATAGAGATCAAGCCCTTGGCAAACCTTTCCAAACCCAATCATTAGAAGAATGGAAAAAGAAAGACATGCAATTTACCAATAAAGAGGTGCATTGCAATACCGCCATGGGCAGTATCCTTAAAGAAAGAGGCATTGATCTGCCGGCCAATACATCAATGAATGATATAATAAAATATATGAAAAACTCTCCTGAATGGAAAGAAATTCCTATGCGGGAGGGCAGTGCTAAGGAACATCAAATAGCTAATGAGTGGGCCCAACAAGGACATACGGCTGTATTTGGGCAACTGGGGGATGAACATGGACATGGGGGCGTCCTTACAGGAAACCCAACAATGTTTGGAAGCGGAAATTTTAGAGATAAAGACGGGGAAAAAATACCTGTTCCGGAAATAGAAGGCAGTATTGGGAAAAACCCAATTACCAAAGAACATTTAGGCTGGCACTTAACCAGCGGGGAAAATGCCAGTTATTTTTTGTATGTAGGCCCTGAAGACAATAATAACAAACAAAAGGAACAAAAAAATGAATAAATTTTTATATTTACCTCTTTTGCTGCTCGTATCCTGTGCGCTATATGCACAGGATACGAACGTTACCGCTCAAGAGGAACCGAAACGCCCGGGAAAAGACGCTTATGTTATGAGTCAAATGGCAGTTTATTCACAGGGCCTGCCGCAGCCGGACGGCAGTCTGCTCCTTGCGGAAGATTTTACTTATGCCTCTGAAGGAATAGCTTTCTATCTAGCCCCCAATGATAATTTATATATATCAAACGGCGGAAATTTGTTCCGCTTTTCCGCTGAAAAGCCCGGTGTAGCCTTGGTACAAGGGGTATGGAACGGATATATTGACCATTTTGTTGATAATCAGCTTCTCCCTTATAAATATCAGCCTAAAAAAGGAAAGAACCTTACTTTTTACTGTAATAAGGAAAACACGCAATATATCTCGCTCAAAATGAGCAACAAACCGGCCGACTGCGACGGATGCGATTATGTACCGCCTTATGACGTCGTATGGCATGACGATATACAGAAAAAAACAAAAACGCTTGCTTTAGTGCAAGATGTTGTTTCTGCAGAATCTGGGCCGCATGAATATGTTCTCTGTCAGGGGAATATATTTTATTATCAAACCTATAACCCGGAACGGCCCGCCGAGGGATGCAATGGAGATATTATCCGTGCCCATCACATTTCCTCCGGAAAAGATGAAATTTTCGTATCCCTGCCTGCTGACAAATGCGGAGCTAAATTAAGCGGCCCTATGGCCATACCGGGCACGGATTATTTGCTGTACCAAATTGCTCATTACAAGACGTCCAACACTCAGCTGTTGATGAAAAAAGGATTGAAATAATACACTATTTTAATCCCCGTTTTGAGGTTTAGACAATTAGGGCTAGAGCTGAGATGGATTACTATGAATACACCGGCCCCAAACGGGAAATACAAAAAGAATAAATGTATAATAAGACCATGAAGCATTTATTGGTGTTATTTTTGCTTAGTATATCTTGGTTAAGTGGGCAGGCCGATCCCCTGCCCACCAACCAAAAGGACAAGCCCAAAGGAACAGATACCATTGTCTATTCCCGGTTCCGCGCATTTAATATGCCTAAGCAAGACGAAAACGGCGCCTATGTATTGGGAGAATTTACCTATGCCAATGAATGGACGGATTACTATGTAAGAGAGAATAATTTATATATAGATTGGAGCGGAACTCTTTATCTTCATCTTATTCCAGCGGAACCCTTACCAATATTGGAAAGTTTTCAATTATGGCACGATGATGGAAGTAATTTTGAAAAACAATTCTTAAAGGAATCCTCCATTCCGCATTTAGACGGAAAGGATTTTTCGCTTTCGTGCGGGAAGAATTCCTCGGTAGAATTTATCAAGCAAACCCAAAAAGGAGCCCCCGGGGAAGAAAATGACGTATTTTACAAAATCATCTGGTACAAGGACGGGAAACAACATACGTTTGCCCGCGAAGAATGCCCCGTCCCGGTTATAGATTTTCCACCCGGCCAATTTGCCTATTGCGACGAAAATATCCTCTATTACGACGGCTTTGATGATTTCCCCTGGCCGGGAAGAAATAAAGCCCGGCGCGGTATCTTTTTCTGTGATTTGAAAAATCACACCCGCGGAGTTTATGCCGCCACCCCGTATAAAACGGAAGACACAAACGCCCTCTACCCCTATAACCCCATTGGAATACCAGGTACAAACTGGATTTTTTATTTACAGGATTCTGACGGCTCCGACTATAAAAGCCAGCTTGTGGTGCGCCCCAAGCTCACCCAGGAACAAGCGGAAAAAGCCGCCCGAGAATACCAAAAGTTTATTCAAAAAAACACTACAAATGAATAAATTATTGTTCGTACTGCTCATTTGTCTTCCCTGTATGTCCGCCCGTGCCAACGACACCGCCGGTTATGTGTTGCCCACGGGCGGCGTCGTGTTTCAAAAACAAGACGGCATTAAAATGAAAAACGAAGCCCTCTATATCCGCCCCGGGCAGATAGAAGTAAATTATCTGTTTGAAAATACCACGGACAAAGATATCACCACCCAGGTTTTCTTCCCCTTGCCGCCTATTGCAGCGGTGGCGGATTATTATGGATATACCCGGGAAGCCTTACATCAGTTCCATTTCAAATTGTGGGTAAATGGAAAACCTAAAAAATATCAAACTGTTTTTAACCTAAAACAAGGCGAACGCGCAGTACCCGCAGCGGCTAATTCTCTGTGGAAATACCCGGAAGAAGGAATGAATGAACCTTTATTCCATGAGCGCGTATCAGCGATGAAAGAAAAAGACCGCCAACCGTTAATAGACGGAAAATTCTTACGCTGGGGCGGCGTCTTCCTTCCCAATAACGAAACGGGCGACTATGAAGAAGCCGAGGGCTGGACGATTACCGACTGGGAGGAAAAGATGTGGACAAAAGAAATTTCCTATTCCTGGCTTCAAACCTTCCCTGCCGGCAAAACCGTGCATATCCGCCACACCTACACCCCTTCTGCCAAAACCATCAACACGGGTATGCCTTTTTCCGCCTGTATCAACCCCAATACCTGGGACTACCGGGATTTCGTCCGCATTCCCACCCCGCCGGGCACAGACCGCCTGTGGGATAAGTTGCAAGCCCAACACTATGTGGAATACATCCTCACCACCGCCAGCAATTGGCAGGGGTTTATAGATGATTTTAACCTGCTGGTGGAAAGCCCGCTTAAAAGCGTGGGTTGTTTTGAAGGACAGCCTTTTTACGGCGAAAAGTATTTTGCCATCAGCCGCAAGTATTTCTACCCGGAGCGGAATCTGTCGGTGGATTTTTTAGAAAAAGGCTCTATTCCATCCTCTTACACGCCTACAAGCAATCCGGTTCTCTTCCGTGTGGACGGCCCCGCCAATGTGCGCAAGGAACCCAACGGAAAAATTGTCGGCGAGATGAAAGACGGCACCTACGCCTGGGTATGGCCCGGGGAAAAACAAGGCAGCTGGTATCCCGTGTTGCAAAACAATTTGCAGGGATACACGCATAAGCAAAATTTAATAAAAGTGTTTGAACCCGGGGTAAAATAATAGTATACAATGAAGGTAAATAAGCGCAGGCGGGGCACCATAAAACAGCCGCCCGCGCCGCCGAATCAGGAGGAAACATTATGGAATTTACGGATGTGATTAAAAACCGTTATTCGTGCAAAAAATTTGCGGATAAACCCGTCGCAAAAGAACTGCTGGAAGCCGTTTTGCAAGCCGGCCGCCTGGCCCCTACCGCCAAAAACTTGCAGGAACAGCGCATTTATGTGGCAAAGTCGCCGCAGAGCCTCGCCAAAATTGACAAAATCACCCCCTGCCGCTACGGCGCGCCGACGGTGCTCGTGGTGGCGTTTAATAAACACAATGTGTTTACATATCCCGGCGGCAAGCGGGATTCCGGCGTAGAGGATGCGTCCATCGTAGCCACCCATATGCTGCTGGCCGCCGCCAACGCAGGGCTGGACAGCTGCTGGATTAATTATTTTGACTCGGACCTCGCGGCCCGGGAGCTGGGCCTGCCCGAAGAGGAAGAAGTGCTGATGCTCCTGGACCTCGGCCACGCCGCGCCGGACGCCGCGCCGATGCCGACGCACGCCAGCCGCAAAGAATTGTCCGAAACGGTCGTTTACCTGTAAGCAGGACGGTATCGGCCGACCAAATATCAACCGTCAAACAGCCCCGGAGACACGCTCCGGGGCTTATTTCACGGCACGGCTATTCAAAAATGGTTTCGCTTACGGGCACAAAGCCTGCTTTGCCTGCTCGCACAAAACTTTATCCCCGGAACAAGAACAACTCTGGTTGGCAGCATAATGCAAGGGGATAAGCATCGTCATCTTTACATCCGCGGCCGAACAAGGCCCTTGCAAACCCGTTCCGCCGGGTGGGCAGTATTGTAAAAAAATACGACCCGCTAAACTGAAATTGGCATCTATTCGCGCTTTTGGACAATAAAAATCAACACTGTGTCCCGCAACTTTTATACAGGATGAAAAAACATCTATATCTAACGCAAACGGATCAGTCGGATAGCTCCCATTTGCCAAATAATACACTTCCGCCGCTTTTTTATAAGCGGAAACAAGCTCTATAATATCCGTCAAACGGGCTTTTTCTACCGCTTTTTGGTATTGCGGCACCGCCACCGCCGCCAATATACCTATAATTAAAACGACCACCAACAGCTCTATAAGCGTAAATCCGAGACTTTTTTGCACGGGATATATCCCCCTATTTATATAAGTTGATATTCCCAATTTATCAAAAAAAAAAAACAAATCAAGCTTATAACAAATTTATTCCTGTCCGCGCGTTTTCATCAGCCGGGCGCGGTATTTCTCCCCCCAGGCTGCCATTTCGTCCAGCACGGGACGCAAAGAAGCGCCCGTCTTCGTCAGCGCATATTCCACGCGCGGCGGCACCTCCGGGTACACCTTGCGGCTGACGAGCCCCTCCGCCTCCAGTTCTTTTAAATTGCACGTCAGCACTTTGGGGGAGGCGCCCACGCTTTTTTTCAGTTCCCCGAAGCGTTTCACGCCGGTCAGCAAATCCCGGATGATTAAAATTTTCCATTTATTGCCGATTAACTGCAGCAGCAGCCCCACCGGGCAGGGCGACATATTTTTTAAAGTAATCATATTTATATTATACTCTATTAGTTACTTTTTTACCACTAGGTTACAAAAAAGTGCCTACTTTACAAAAGAAACTTAAAACCTCATACTATATGTATCAGCCGGGTTCGGCCCGGATATTTTGAACTGAAAGGAGCAAAAAAATGAAAAAATTGGAAATCAAAAATTATCAAAAAGAAAAAGGGCAGTTTTTGGCGGCCAACGGGGCGGAGTTTACCGTAAAAGAGATTATCCCGGCGGCGGACGTTACCAAACTGCACGCCAATTTTGTGGAAGTGGAACCCGGCCATTTTGCCTACGGCTACCACTGGCACGAGCTGAACGAAGAAGTCTTTTACATTATTTCCGGCACGGCGGCCGTGCGCACCCAAAAAGGCGAAGAAATCCTCCGCGCCGGGGACGCAATCGCCTTCCCGGCGGGGCCGGAAGGCTCGCACGTTATCCGCAACGCGTCGGATACGGAAAAATTGGTCTATTTAGACATCGGAGCCGAAAGCCCGTTGGAAGTCGCCCATTTCCCGGAAATCAACAAAATGCTGGTCGTGGGAGCGCGCACCAAAGGAATGACGGACGAACCCGCCCAATAACGCGCTTTGCCGCACGGGGGCTCCCGCCGGGGGCCCCTTTTTTGCGTACAAAAAACCCCTTGTATTTTAAGTAAAATTCATCCATAATATAAAAAGTTATTTTTAGGGAGAAACACGGGAAATGACCTCGGAACTTTATAAAAACTTATACCCTTCCACCAACGCCAAAAACGTGCTGGACGGCAAACGGTTCATCATCAGCCGCCTGGCGGCGTTTTTCCGCCCGCGCTGACGCTTTACGAACTCTCCCGCCCGCCTTTTGTGCGCGTCCGCCCGGGCGCGTTTTTACGCGTGGGCCTGCCTTTTTTATAACCCTTTTTAGGCGTTTACAAAAACTTCCCATCCCGCCGGAATTTATTTATAATATAGGAAAGAAAACGCCCGCCTGACCGCGACGGGCGACGGAGGGGGACTATGGATATCACAACGCTTAACAAACAAGTGCAGCAGGAAAGCCTGTTTTTGCAGGACTTAAAAAGAGAAGTGGGCAAGGTAATTGTGGGGCAGGACGCCCTGTTGGAAAAAATGCTCGTGGCCCTGCTTGCCGACGGACACATTTTAATTGAAGGCGTGCCCGGCCTGGCCAAAACGCTGGCCGTCAAAACGCTGGCGCAGGCCATCCACGCGCAGTTCCAGCGCATCCAGTTCACGCCGGATCTTTTGCCCGCCGATATCACGGGTACCCTTATTTTTAATCCCAAAGACGGTTTGTTCTACCCCAAACGCGGCCCGGTATTTTCCAACTTTGTCCTGGCGGACGAAATCAACCGTTCGCCCGCCAAGGTGCAGAGCGCGCTGCTGGAAGCCATGCAGGAGCGGCAGGTAACCATCGGCGAGCAGACCTATAAGCTCCCCTCTCCTTTTATGGTAATGGCCACGCAGAACCCGGTGGAGCAGGAAGGCACTTACCCCCTGCCCGAGGCGCAGGTGGACCGCTTTATGTTAAAAGTACTGGTTACTTATCCGACGAAAGAAGAAGAAAAAATGATTTTGGAGCGGATGGCCTCGCACCAGGCGATTGAAATCAACACCAACGTTACGCCGGAAATGATTTTAAAAGCCCGCGCGGTAACGGACACCATTTACGTGGACGAAAAAATCAAGAATTACATCGTGGACCTGGTGTTCGCCACGCGCGACCCGAAGGCCGCCGGGCTGGAAAAGCTGGCCTCCTTTATCGCTTACGGCGCCAGCCCGCGCGCGACCATCTTCCTCACGCAGGCCTCCAAAGCCTACGCTTTTTTAAACGGGCGCGGCTACGTAACGCCGGAAGACATCAAGGCCGTGGGGCTGGACGTACTGCGCCACCGCGTGCTGCTCTCTTACGAGGCGGAGGCGGAAAATATTTCGTCCGACCAAATCGTCAAGCAAATTTTTGACGCCGTAGACGTACCGTAACCATACCGGGGGGTAAACCGTGGATACCGCGGAGATTTTAAAGAAAGTACGCCAAATTGAAATCCAGACGAACAAATTGGTGTCGGAAACGTTCGCCGGGGAGTATTTAAGCGCGTTTAAAGGCCAGGGCATTGAATTTGCCGAGGTGCGCGAATACACGCCCGGGGACGACATCCGCTCCATTGACTGGAACGTAACCGCGCGCACCGGCATCCCCTATATTAAAAAGTACAACGAAGAGCGCGAGCTCACGCTGATGATTGCGTGCGACGTGTCCGGCTCGCAGAAATTCGGCTCCAAAGACAAACTGAAACTGGAAGCCGCCGCCGAGCTGGCCGCGCTGTTTGCGTTTTCCGCCATCAAAAACAGCGACAAAGTGGGCCTTATGCTGTTTTCGGACAAAATAGAACTCTTCGTCCCCCCCAAAAAAGGCAAAAAGCACGTTCTGCGCCTGATTCGCGAGCTGGTGGCTTTTGAACCCCAAAGCGCCGGGACCGACATCGGCCTGTGCTTGGAAACGATGAGCAAAGTCATCAAACGCCAGGGCATTTTGATTTTAATTTCGGATTTTCTGTCCCCGGTCTCCTCTTTTTCCAAACCGTTTAAGCTGGCGGCTAAAAAATTTGATTTAATTCCCGTCATCGTGCAGGACAAGCTGGAAACGCGCCTGCCGCCTTTGCACGCCTGCATAGACGTAACGGACCCCGAAACGGGGCAGGAGGATTTTCTGTGCCTCTCTTCCGGCGAGATTAACGACGCGCTGGACGATTACGCACGCCGGCAGGATTTAAATTTGCGGGCTTTGTTTAATCCGTATAAAATAGAGCCCATCCGGGTGGACACGGCCCTGCCGCCGGCCGACCCGGTAATCGCGTTTTTTAAAGCGCGCGCCAAAAAAATCAGGAGATAGCGTGAAAAAAACCGTACTCTTTTCCCTTTTCCTTTTCGCCGCCGCCTTTGTTTCCGCGCAGGAAATCAATGTGGTGGAAAAGCGCGCGGCCGAAACGGTGCCTTTTGCCCAGCCGTTTGCGCTCCAGTTTGTGCTGTCCCACACGCCGGGCTACCAGGTAACGGTGGACGAAGCCTCCCTCTCCAAAGATTTTGAAATTACGCAGGTAAACGCCGTACAAAACTCCCCCGGCACCATGACGTATGATTTTACCGCCCTGCCGTTCGTGCTGGGCAAAGCCACATTTACCGTTACTTTTGAACTCACGCAAAACGAAAAGCCGTTTGCCCGCGCCCAAGAGGAAGTATTCGTCAACATTACCCGCGCCAAAACGTTTAACGACCAGAACCTGCGCGAAATCCGCCCGCCGCATATTCCGTCCGGCTGGCTGACGTGGCTGCTGGCGGCCCTGCTGCTGGGCGCGCTGATTTACGTACTGCGCTATTGGTGGAAGCGCACGCAGGAGCAGGCCCGCTCCGTGGCGGACGTGCAGGATACGCGGCCGGGCAATGTGATTGCACTCTCCAAAATTGACGCGCTGTTAGACAGCGGGCTGTGGGAAAACCGGCAATATAAGGTGTTCTATATCACGCTTTCCGACATTCTGCGCGAATACCTCTGGCGGCAGTTTGGCGTGGACGCGTCGGCCGACACCTCCGCCGAGCTCCTGCGCCGCGTCAAAAATATGACGCAAATGGCCCCCTTTATGTACCAGCTGCGGGACTTTTTAAGCTCCGGCGACCTGGTTAAATTCGCCAAAGCCGTGCCCAGCGAACAAATCCGCGACAAGGACGTTAAAATCCTGCGCGAAATCATCATTGAAACCGCGCCCAAGGAACTTTCGCCCGCCGCACGGGAGGAAGAAGCATGATTTATTTTTTTCTGATAAGCGTCGTCCTGCTGCTGGCCGCCCTGACCGCGAACCTGTTTATCAAACGCGCGCCCAAAACGATGGCCGTGCTGGTGGCGGGTTTTGCCGCGCTGACGGCGGTGAGCCTGGCGGGGCTTCTGTTTGTGCGGCTGGCCGGCGACGGGGCCGAATTTATACATCCCTGGGCGTTTGTCCTGCTGGTGATTCCTTTTGCGGTATTTCTGGCGCAGACGGTATTCCGCGGCGCGTTCGCGCGCCGGGTGGCCTACCCGATGACGCACCTGATGGTGGAACAGTCGTCCCTGCGCGTACTGTTCACGCGCTGGCTGCCCGTTACGCTCTACACCGCCGCCTTAATGCTGATGGTCATCGCGCTGGCGCGCCCCGTGCGCGTGGACCGCACCGTTCTCCCCCCCACCGAAGGCATTGACATTATTCTATTGATGGACGTGTCGGCCTCTATGCAGAAGCAGGATTTCTATCCCAACCGTTTTGTGGCCGCGCAAAGCACCGCCTCCCGCTTTATTTCCAAACGCTTAAACGACCGCATCGGCCTGGTGGCCTTTGCCAAAGAAGCCATGCTCCAGGCCCCGCTGACGCTGGACCACGAAGCCCTGCAGGAGTATCTTTCCACCCTGTACCTGGGCGTGGTGGACGCCAACTATACCGCCATCGGCGATGCGCTGGGCGTGGCGGCCAACCATTTAAAAGACAGCAAGGCCAAAAGCAAAATCATCATCCTGTTAACGGACGGAGACTCCAACGCCGGCACCATTGCGCCGCTTCTGGCGGCCAAAGCCGCGGCGGCCTACGGTATACGTGTCTACACCATCGGCACGGCCAGCGCGCCGGGCGACGGGCTGTACTCCAGCGCGGAGGACGAAATCAACGAAGGGCTGATGATGGAAATCGCGGATGCGACGGGCGGCAAATTCTACCGCGCGAAAAACGAGGCCGAACTCGCCAAAATTTACGATACGATTAACGAACTGGAAAAGACGGAATTCGCCCCCAGCTCCACCGTCAACCGCAGCGATTATTACCAGCCGTTTCTGTTAATGGCGCTCGTGCTGGTGCTGGCGGCTTTTGTGCTGGAAAAACTGTTTTTTATCAAGGTGCCTTAATATGGAACTGTTCGCCGACCCGATGTTTTTACTTTATTTTCTGCCCGCCGCGCTGTTTGTGGGGCTGGCGGCCTGGCTGGGCGCTAAATTAAAGCGCCGGCTGACCGCCGCGCTGTTCGGCCCCAAAGCATACGCCAAACTCACGGCCGGCCTGCGCCCCGTTACGTGGCGGCGCGGCGCGCTCTTCCTGCTGGCGGTGTTTTTCCTGTTTCTCGCGCTCGCGGGCCCGCAGTGGGGTACGGAAGTGATTGAAGCCCAGGGCACGTTTGCGCAAACGGTAATTGCCGTGGACGTATCGGCCTCCATGCGCGCGCGGGACTTAAAGCCGGACCGCCTGGACAACGCCAAAAGCATGCTGCGCATGCTGGTAAGCAATTTAAAAGACGAACGCGTGGGCATTATTGCATTTACGTCCCAGGCATATGTCCAGTGCCCCATTACTACGGACGAGGACGCGCTGACCTACTTTATCAATTCCCTGAAACCCGATATGCTGCCCGTGCCGGGTACGTCTTTGGCGGCGCCGGTGTCGCTGGCGGCGCGTATGCTGGCCAAATATCCGGGCCATAAGGCGCTTATTCTCTTAACGGACGGAGAGGACCACTCCCCCGACGAACTCAAAGCCGCGCAGGAAACCGCGCTTAAAAACGGCATCCGCATCATCGCCATCGGCATCGGAACGAAAGAAGGCACGCTGATTCCGGCCAGAACGGACGCTTCGGGCAAAATTTTGGAATATAAAAAAGACAAAGAGGGAAAGACCGTCGTCTCCAAGCTGGACGAAAAAACGCTGCTGGAGCTGGCCCAGGCCACGGGCGGCGCCTATATCGCCTACACCACTCCCGCGCAGGTGGCGGCCAAAGTGGAGGCCGCCGTAAGAGGGCTGGACCGCACGGCCTCGCGCACGGCTTCGCGCGCGATATATAAGAACCGCTACGCGTTCCCGCTTACGCTTGCCATGCTGTGCCTGGCGGGATACCTCTTGTGGCCCCGGGGGCGCAGGCCCGCCGCGGAGGCCGGGGAAAAAGAACCCCAAAAAAGGTAAAATATAGTATGAAGAAACTCATCGGTGTATTTTTGCCGTTCGCCGTCGCCCTCTGTGCGCAAGCCGGAGTGCGGGCCGATTTGCGCGCAGGCGGCAAACTCTATGAGGATCAGAAATACGGTCAGGCCCTGGCCAAATACAACGAAGCCCTGCAAAAAGCCCCGCAGGACGAAAACGCCTCTTTCGGCGCGGGGGCGGCGGCCTACTATTTAAAAGATTACCGCACCGCCGAAAAAGCTTTTGAAGAAACCGCCGAAAAAGACGGCAAACTCGTGCAGGACGCGCTTTTTAACCTGGGCAACGCCTATTACCGCGCCGGGGATACGGACAAAGCCGCCGACGCGTACCGCAAAGCCATCGTCCATACCCCCAAGGATAAAGAGGCCATACACAATTTACAGCTGATTTTGGACCAAAAGCAAAACCAACAGAATCAAAATAACCAAAACCGGCAGAACCAGGACAATAATTCGTCCAATCAGGACCGGCAAAACCAAGACGGCAAAGGCCAGGCGGAGCAAAACGGGCAGGACCCGCAAAGCCCCTCCAATCCGCAGGACCAAATGAATAAAGACGACGCCAACCGCGTTATGCAAATGGCCCGGGAAAACGAATATAAAAAGCCCACGCAGTCCGGGGCCGCGCAGGGAAGTTCGGTAGAAAAAGATTGGTAAACCTATGAGAAAAGCGATTTTATCCGTTTTATTTTTATGTGCGGCCGCGCTGGCGGCGGCGCAGGTGTCGGTTACGGCAAGCGTGAACAAAACCGCCCTGACGCTGGACGACGAACTTACCCTTTCCGTGGAAGTGCACGGCGCGGCGGGCAATATGCTGATGCCGGAGCTGCCCAGCCTGCCCGCGTTTAACGTCTATTCGCGCGAAGTGGAGCAGACCACCGTCAACGGCCAGACCAACACCGTCTTCCGCTACGTTATGCTGCCGCGCTTTGTGGGCAAAGCGTCTATCGGCGCCGTCAGCTTTAACTATAACGGCAAAACCTATAAAACCGACCCTATTTCCGTAAATATCTACCGCAACGCCCAGGGCGTGCAAAACGCCCGGCCCGCGTCTTCTTCCGCCAGAGCGGTTTCCAACGGCAATTACGATTCCGCCGCCGCCAAACGCGTCAAACAAACCGCTGACCCGAACCTCCCCCCGCTGGAAAGGGACCTGGCCAACCAGGCCTATGCGCGCGGGGATGAAAACTTTTTTCTCGTAGCCGCCGTAAGCGACGATAAACCCTACGTCAACCAAACCGTTACGCTGGGCGTGCGTTTTTACTACAACCGCCCGTTCTACGACGCGCCCTACCAAAAGCCCTCCGTTTCCAACATTTTTATGGAAGACATGGGCACCGCACAGGGCACACAAAGCATCGGCGGCGTACTGTACCGCTACGAAGAACAGCGCTACCGCCTGACCGGCGCCGCGCCCGGCCCGGCCACCATCGGCCCGGCTTCCGTGCGGTATATGACGGGCGGCTCGCCTCTTTCGGCGCTGGACCGGCTTTTCGGCGGTTCCGCCGTCAGTGCGGAAGAAACCGCCCAATCGGCCCCCATCACGCTTAACGTCCGCGCCCTGCCGGCGGCGGGCAAACCCAAATCTTTCTACGGCGCGGTGGGCGAAGGCTACACCATCGCCGCGGCGGCGGACCGCACCCGCGTGGAAGCCGGAGAAGCCGTTACGCTTACCATCACCGTTAAAGGGCCGGGCAACTTAAAACCCACCCAGGATTTAAACCTGCCCGCCGTGGACGGATTTAAAATTTACAATGCGGCCGCCACTTCGGGCTCCGTTCCCGCAAACGGCTCCGAGCGCAGTTACAAAGTATTTAAAACGGTGCTTGTTCCGTCCGCCTCCGGCATTTACACCATTCCGTCGGTCAAATGGTCTTATTTCAACCCGGACAAAGGCTCTTACCAAACCATTCACACCGAACCGATTACCATCCACGTCTCCCCCTCCACCAAGGCGGACAGCGGCTTTGATTTCGGCGCGGCCAGCCCGGCGGGAAGCGGATTTCAGACGCTGGGGCAGGACGTCTCGTATTTAAAAACGGCCTACGGCCCGCGGCCTTCCGTGTTGACGCGCATGAGCGGCTGGTACACGCTTAACTGGGTGATGCTGTCCATACTGGCGGTGTGCGTGCTGTTCGCCTCGGTGGGCAAAAAATCCCTGGCGCAGAAACGCGCCTACAGCACCGCGCGCAGCAGACTTAAAAAAGCGCTTTCAGACGAAACGGTGGCCGACGCCGTGTCCGACTATTTACAGCAAAAAATGAAAATCAGCACCGGCAGCCTGCCGCTTAAATCCATCGTGGCCGCCCTGCAAAAGCGCGGCATTACGCCCGCCACGGCCGAAGCGTTTTCGCTCCTGTGGCAGCGGCTGGACGCGGCCCGCTTCGCCCCCGGCGCGCCGGGCGTGCAAACCGCGCAGGAACTGGCCCGCCAGGCGCAGGACATTTTAAAGCTTCTGGAGGAGGAAACCAAATGAAACGCCTGCTCACGCTCCTGACCGTACTGATCAGCTTTGCCGCCGCCTCCTGGGCGCAGACGCCCATGCAGGAAGCCGAAGAATTTTATCGCCAGGGCAAGTTTTCGGCCGCCCTGGGTATTTACGAAAGCGAGCTGAAAAACCGCCCAAACGACCCTTATGTTTACTACAATATAGGTAACTGCTATTTTAAGATGGGCAGCAAAGGCCTCGCGGCCGCCAATTATTACCGTGCGTTTAAACTGGCCCCGCGGGACGCGGACATCCGCCACAACCTGACCCTCGCGCTTGCCGCGGGAGGAGAAAGACTGGTTCCGGCCGGCATGCCGCCGGTGCTGCACAAGGCGTTCTTTTATTTATCGTATCCCGAGGTCCGGGGGCTGACGTTCGGGCTCCTGTGGCTGTTCTGCACGCTGGGCGGTATATGGCTGATTAAACGCAAATTCGGCCGTACGCTGGCCGCCTGCGCCGTTATTCTGCTTCTTTCCGGCGGATGGCTGTACGTACGCCGCGCGCTGGAAATCCAGCATCTGGCCGTAGTGGCCGCGCCGGTGGCGGAAATACGCAGCGGGCCGGGCACCAACTTCCCCGCCAGCGCCAGCGTGGCGCAGGGGCATTTGGTTACCGTGCAGGACGCGAAAGACACGTGGTACGAAGTCATCGTCAAATCCCAGGGTATTAAAGGCTGGGTGGAAAAGAGCGCGGTGGAACAAATTTAAAACGAGGTATCTGATATGTTTGTCAAACAACAAGCCGACGAGCTGATTCAAGCCGTAACGTACGTGAAAGAAAACCTGGCGGACCGGGTGCAGACGCTGGCCGACAAGGTAACCGAAGCCTTCAAAAAAGGCAATAAAGTCATTTTAATGGGCAACGGCGGCAGTGCGGCGGACGCGCAGCACATCGCGGCGGAATTTGTGGGCCGCTTTAAAAAAGAACGCCCCTCCCTGCCCGCTTTGGCTTTAAACACCAATTCGTCCACGCTCACGGCCATCGGCAACGACTATTCGTACGACGTCGTTTTCTCGCGCCAGATTGACGGTTTTGCCAAAGAAGGGGATGTGGTCATCGGCATTTCCACCTCCGGCAACAGCAAAAACGTTTACCTCGCTTTGGGCCTTGCCAAACGCAAAGGCTGCTTTACGGCGGCTTTTTTGGGCAAAGACGGCGGCATCATTAAAGATATGTGCGATTTACCCCTCGTCGTAAACGTCAAAGACACGCCGCATATCCAAGCCTGCCACATTTTCATGGCGCACTGTATGTGCGACTTGGTGGACCAGGCGTACTGATTTATGAAAATAGCTATCGGATGCGATCACGCGGGTTTCCCGCTAAAAGACACCGTGGCGGCCGTAATACGCCGCCTGGGGCACGAAGTGATTGACTGCGGCACATTCAGCTGCGACCGCGCCGACTACCCCGACTATGCAGACAAAGTGGCCAAGCTTGTAGCTTCCCAAGAAGCGCAGCGCGGCGTTCTGCTGTGCGGCAGCGGCGTGGGCGTATGCGTGGCCGCCAATAAAACCAAAGGCGTGCGCGCCTGCGTCTGCCACGACGCGTACAGCGCCCGGCAGGCCGTGGAGCACGACGCGCTGAACGTGCTTTGCCTGGGGGCGCGCATTATCGGCCCGGCAATAGCCGAAGAGCTGACCGAACGTTTTTTAAACGCCTCTTTCCTGACGGGTTCCCGCCATGAAGGACGGTTAAATAAAGTAAAAGCGATTGAAGACGCAAATTTTAAATAAGACCACCCCGGTCTTTAAAATAAAGGATGATGAAACCTATGAATACACAAGCAAATCCCATGGCCGAAGGCATTATCAGAGAAGGCGAAATCAAGCTGGAAGGGCTTGAGTTCAACACCAAATTCTGGGCCAAGGACCCTACTCTTTGGAAAAAAGACAAAGAGCATATGGAGTTTATCGTTAAATTCCTGGGCTGGCAGAAAGTTTACGACTGGACCCTGGAAAGAGTGGACGACGTGCTGGCGTTCGCCGGCGACGTGAAACAAAATTTTAAGCATTGCGTGATTATGGGTATGGGCGGCTCCTCGCTGGCGCCCGAAGTGTTCCGCACCGTATTCGGCAGACAGGAAGGCTGGCCGGAACTCATCGTGCTGGACACCACCAACCCGGACTGGATCGGCGCCGCCCGCGCGCGCATCAACCCCGCCGAAACGCTGTTCATTTTCGCCAGCAAATCCGGCGGCACGGTGGAACCGTCTTCCCAGTTTGCCTATTTCTTTGACGAAGTAAAAAAATCCGGCGTAAAAGAACCCGGCGCCAACTTCGCCGCGATTACGGACCCCGGCACCGGCCTGGAAGCGCTGGCCAAGAAAAACCATTTCCGCAAAATTTTCTTAAACCCGGCCGACATCGGCGGACGCTTCTCCGCGCTTTCCCTGTTCGGCATCGTCCCCGCCGCCATTATGGGCGTAGACGTGAAGAAAATTTTAACCATCGCCAAAGAACAGGCCGCCACCTTTGGGCCCGACGCCCCCGTGAAAGACAACGCCGCCGTCAAACTGGGCGCCTTTATGGGTGCGTGCAACGTCAACCACGGCAAAGACAAGCTCACCCTTTTAACCCCGAAAGATTTTGCCACCTTCGGCCTGTGGGCCGAACAGCTGGTGGCCGAATCCACCGGCAAAGAAGGCAAAGGCGTGGTGCCCGTGGCCGGCGAAACGCTGACCAAAAACTTTGACTACCGCGACGACCGCTTCTTCGTCCACCTCTCCACCGGCAGCGAAGACGACAAACACGTTACCGCCATCGCCAAAGATTTGGCCGAACGCGGATTCCCGATCTTAACCATTGATATGGACGACGTCTACCAGCTGGGCGCGATGTTCCTGCTGTGGGAAATCGCCACCGCGGCCGCCGGCGCCATTTTGGGCATTGACCCGTTTGACCAGCCCAACGTGCAGGAAGCGAAAACGATGGCTAAAAACGTGCTTGCCAAGCTGGAAGCGGGTGATATCCCGGCCGAAGTTTCCGCGCCGATTCTCGTCTCCGCCGATATTGCGGACGAAGTAAAGCTGGACACCCTGGCGCAGGACCTCTATTCGCTGTTGGAAAGCAACGATTACGTCGCCATTCTGCCGTATGTGTATCCGTCCGAGGATGTGGAAAAAGCCCTGCTCGCCCTGCGCGACAAAATCATGGCCCGCACCAAACGCGCCGTATTGTTCGGTTTCGGCCCGCGCTACCTCCACTCCACCGGCCAGCTCCACAAAGGCGACGGCAACAACGGCGTATTCCTGATTCTCTCCGCCGAACCGGCGAACGACATCAAAATCCCCGGCCAGCGCTATACCTTCGGCCAGCTCTGCAACGCGCAGGCGCTGGGCGACTTCCAGGCGCTGCAGGCCAAGGGCAGAAGAGTGATTAAACTGCACCTGACCCAGCCGCTGTTGGAAAGCATCAAGAAAATCAGCGACTTGTTCTAAATCCGTTCCATACGCAAGGCGGTCTTCGGGCCGCCTTGCCTTTTTATCTCTTATGACCAAAGTATTTATCCAAACCTACGGCTGCCAGATGAACGTGGCGGATTCGGACGAAATGTTCACGCATCTGGCGGCGCGCGGGGCCGAATATACCGACCAGTTGGACGAGGCCGACATCGTGCTCGTCAACACCTGCACGGTGCGCGACCACGCGGAACACCGCGCGGTATCGTTTTTGGGCCGTTTGGCTGCCTGGAAAAAAGAACGTCCGCACCGCGTGATTATTTTTGCGGGCTGCGCCGCCGAACGCCTGGGCGCGGAGATTCAAAAGAAATACCCGTTTTTGGATATACTTTCCGGCGCAAAAGATATTGAACATTTTTCGGACCGCTTGGACGCCAGCGGCCTTTTCGCCGCGCCCGGCCGCGCGGGCGAAGCGCCGGCCCCGGGCCTGACGGGATACGTGACCATTATGCGCGGGTGCGATTTTGCGTGCTCGTACTGCATTGTGCCCAGCGTACGCGGCCCCGTTAAATGCCTGCCTGCGGAAAACATTTTAAAAGAAGCCGCCCAAAAAGCCGCCGCAGGCGCCAAAGAGATTATGCTCCTGGGCCAAACGGTAAACGCTTACCGGGACGGGCAAACCTCGTTTGCGGATTTGTTAAACCGCGTAAGCGAAGTGCCGGGCGTGGAGCGCGTGCGCTTTACGAGCCCGCACCCCATCTATTTTACGCCCGCGTTTTTGGAAGCGGTAAAAAACAACCCCAAAATCGCGCGCAACGTACACCTGCCGGTGCAAAGCGGTTCCACCAAAGTGTTGCAGGAAATGAAACGCGGCTACACGCGCGAGATTTTTTTGGATAAAGTCCGCGCCTTAAAAGCCTGCGGCTTTACCATTTCCACCGACATCATCGTCGGATTTCCCACCGAAACGGAGGAAGACTTCCGGCAAACCCTCTCGCTCGTGGACGAAGCGGAATTTTTCGCGGCCTACTGCTTTAAGTATTCCCCCCGCCGGGGCACTCCGGCCGCGCAGATGAAACTGCTGGATAAAAAGGTACTGGAAGAAAGGCTTGATATTTTGTTAAATAGGGTAAGAGGTTTGTCCGACGCGGCGTACCAAACGCAGGTCGGCACCGTGAAGGAAGTGCTCCTGGAGTCGGAAAACAAAGGACGCT
>ULKH01002659.1_pt1 | contig 17952 bp, 16 predicted proteins | sample 1951111 | NCBI WGS metagenome assembly ULKH01 (sample SAMEA4835496, study PRJEB28245) | human gut metagenome | biome: gut microbiome; material: fecal sample | place: Denmark | collected 2008
CGGCCGACAGGCCTGCCGCCCGCGGCGCCGAAGCCCCCGGCAGCACCATGAAGGCTTACGTCTGACAATTAAACATACAGTAATGAAACTTAGAAAGACCATCGCGGCCATGGCCGTTGCACTATGCTGCGCCACCGCTTCGGCGCAAACTGACTCCACGCTATCCATAAACGGCTCTATGGGCAAGCTTGCCGCACGGCTGCAACTGCCCGTAATCAAGCCCGGGGAGAAATGCCACATGGTGATACTGTGCCACGGATTCACCGGCGACATGAACGGCAGCCTGTTCGACAACATCACATCACGCCTGAACGAATACGGCATAGGAGTATTGCGGTTCGACTTCAACGGCCACGGACGGAGCGAGGGCGATTTCGTCAACATGACCGTACCGAACGAGATTGACGACGCAATGGCCGTCATATCCTTCGTACGCAACCTACCTACCACGGCCGACATCTCGCTGCTCGGCCACTCACAGGGCGGCGTTGTGGCCGCCATGACGGCCGGACGGCTGGGCAGCGGCGTAGTGCGAAGCGTAGTGCTGATGGCGCCTGCCGCCGTTCTGCGTGACGACGCGCTGAGAGGCAACACGATGGGAGCCATGTACGACCCGTGGCATTTACCAGAATACATTGCCCTGCCGTCAGGCCACAAACTCGGAAGGGCGTACGTACAGACGGCGCTCGACCTGCCCATATACGACACGGCGGCGCGCTTTGGCGGCCCGGCGCTCGTCATACACGGCATGGCAGACCGAGTTGTACCATACACTTACGGCCAACGGTTCAGCCGGGTAATGCCAGAATGCAGCATAACGCTCATCCCGGGCGAGGACCATAGCTTTACACGCAACACCGAATACGCAGCCTCGCTGGCTGCCGACTGGCTTGCCAAGACGCTAAAATAATCATCAGAAACATAGGAATATCAATGCCCGTATCTTGCGAACGGGCATTTTTTGTTTAATCAACGTGTGCCGACATTGGCAAAAACACTGATATCAGATATCATTATAAACGGCTTCAGAACCTGAAACCGTAGAACAGACGCGCCCTCCATTTTACGCTTTCGGTTAGCAGGATGTCATCGTCGCCCTGGCGCAGGACGTTCACGACGGCCGTCATCCCAACGAACTTATTGCCGAAATTGTACACGGCAGCCAGACGGCCCACGACATTCACCGACGAGAAAAACTTGAACGGAGCCTTACGCCGCTCGCCGTCAACGGTAAGCCTGTTGCGCGACACCACCAAGTATTGCGGCGTAGTGGACAGATGGAGCAGCCACCTGCGACCCACTACGAAGTTGTACGCATAGCCTGCACCTATGCTTACGCCGAACATCGACATGCGTGCCGCGTCCTCGGTCATCACTCCTCCGGCCGCGTCTACCCTGCCCGAGAAAGCTGACAGGCCAAGCAGCCACGAGCCGCAGCTGCGCCTCTGCACCTGCGACTGCGTGAAGGCGGCAGGAAACGAGAAACGGCGATGGTTGAAAACGTAGTATGCGTTGCCCTGATACGTTGTCATGCCAACCTGCCCCGAGGCTATGTCTGTATCCGTTCCGCCGCTCGTCATCGTGCCACTGAACGTCTTGGCCTGCGTAAAAGTGAAGTCAAAACCGAAGCGGCGACCGTAACTTGTGAAGTTAAACTCGTAGTCCCTGTCACGGCCCGACAGCTTCGCGGGATTCAACATCAGCGAAAGCGACAGGCCGCGGTAGCTTACGCTGGCGCCGACGGTAGCCTTAGCCTCTGCCTCGAGCTTCGTCCTGAACGGCTCTCCACTCATTACGCCGTCGGCGTTGAGGTCGGTTCCCGACATGTTAGCACGCAACTTTACCGTCCAGCGCTGCTCCGGTTTGGCAATATAGGCCGTGTCGTAACGCGCCGCCGACCGCTTCTGCCTTACCTCGAGCAGGCTGTCTATACGACCGACAATCCCCTTCTGCGCGGCCGACGTCAGTGTGGCGGCGCAGAAGGGGATTGCTATAAACAGTGTCTTTAGGCGCATAACGTTCGTGGTTTACGGTTGCCGAAGCCGTCGGGCTCCAACAATAATACGCCATGACACGGCTGTTTAGTGTGCAGGATACAAATTTTTTATGTTATTTTTTCTTTCCGTTGCCCTTTAGCATGCGGCAAAGCTCGAGCACGTCGACGCCCAATTTAGCCGAATGCATGTACGCATTGGTGCCCGTCTGGGTCTTGAACAGGGGCGTAAGTCCGACCGTTGCCGACATAATCACCGGCCCTATGCTGAGCGAATACTCAAGGTTAAGGCCACAACGGCGCAGCCTCAGGTAGTCTGGATAACCGTCGGTCGTCATGCCGTCGGCGGGCGCAAGGCGGTAACTTGCGTTCGTCCTGACCTCGAAGGAGAGGCCGAGCGACATCTGGGCGTTGCTGTAATCCTCCTGGTACGACAGCATTACGGGCAGCCGGAAGGCGGCATAGTTCATGTTGTTGCCCTTCGCCCGAGGATCAAGTTGCGTGTAGACAAAGCGGTCTCCGTCCTGACTTACACCGTAATCCTTCTGGAAACACTGGTGAACCCACGCCACCTGTACGGCTGCCGTGAGGCCGAACGTGCGGGCCTTGTTGAACGGAAAGGCTACCGACCACGGCGTAAAGCCAAGCTCGAACGACTTTGAGCGGCGCAGGTGGGTGTCACCCTTGCTGCTGGAGAACACCCCTTTTGACGGCGCCGTAAACCCAAACCACACCGTAGGGTAATGAGGGCGGAACTTGATGTTCTGCAGATTCTCTGCCGGAACGAACGGGGAGCCCACGTAGACGCGCTCTACCTCCTGGCCGTCGATGAACTCCAGTTCGCGCGTCTTCGACATTTCGTAGCCGTTCTTGTTGTAAACCGTCACGACGGTCTTGTCATCATTGACGTCCACCACTATCTTCTTGTCCTTCACGGTGAACGTGGTGTCGTTCTCGTCGGCGGCGAACGCCAGCATTGGCAGCAGTGCCGCGAGCATAAAAATAAGATGTTTCATATTACGGATGTTTATGTTTTACATGCTTGAATAACACAGTTTCATTATGTCGTCGGGCGTAAGACGGCCCTCGATGTATATCACCGCTCCGGAGTTTCCGCGCGGATTGCTGAACAGGACGTAGCGGTTGACGCCCCCGCCGAGCGGCGACATCATGTAGTATCCGCTCACTATGCGCCCGCTCTGGACCACCTCGCGTATCTTCTTGGCGTTCTTGCGGTCGGCCTTCAGGTACGGGTCGATGTCAGGCTGTAGGTTCTTGTAGGTCAAGCTCTTGTACACCTGCAGCTTATATCCCTTCAGTTCGGCGTCGTGCATCTCAACCATCGTGCAGCCCTTGGCGTGCCCGAAGCGCCTGAACACGTTGTCGACGGCAAGCCCCTGCTGGGCGGAAGCGCCGAGGGCGAAGGCCAGCGCCATAACCGCCGACAGCATTATGCGCCGCCATAAGCCATATCCCATTGTATGTTGAATTATCTTTTCCATCGTATTTCGGATTTACGTTCATTGCATTAACTGAAGTGCGTCGAAGGAGTCGTCGCAGTCTGACGACACTATCTGCAGCGCGTCGAGCGCCTCGTCGGTAACGGTGGCACGGTCGGTGTACACCTTCCCGTCTATCACGGCGTAACTCTCGGGACGGCGGTTGCCGTACATTATCACGGCAAAGACTATCACGGCGGCAGCGGCGGCCGACGTAATGAAGAGCCGCAGGCGCGCCTTCGCCCTCGAATGGGGTACCGTAAGCGGTGCTTCAGCCTGCCTCTCGATGTCGACATAAGCGAACAGTGCCTTGAACGGAACCCATCTATCGGGCACTCCTTCGCCGGCAGAGGCGAAATAACGGCGCAGCTCCTGCTCCTCGGCGGCCGACGTGGCGCCGTCAAGATACTTGTCGAGCAAAGCCTGGATACGTGTTTCCTGTTTCATGATAGTGTCCTCCCTGTTGTGTCGTCTACATTGTTTTTCACTCTCATACGTGTCAGTTTTGTAAAGTCGGAGAGTATCTTCCGCCGTGCCCTCGACAGGTTTTGCCTCAGGCTTTCGGCCGAGCAGCCGGTTATCTGCATTATCTCCTTGCTGTCATAGCCCTCTATTTCCTTCATTCGGAATATCCGGGCCTGAAGCGGCGGCAGGTGCTCGACGATAAGCCTCACCAGCTCCGCTTCGTCATGACGCTCCGCGGTAAGGTCCTCGGCCACGGGTTCGCCGCCGTCGGAGGGCTTGCCCTGCTCCAGGCGGGAGTGCCGCCAGCGGTCGCGCACCATGTTCCTGAGGATGGTGACGGCCAGCGCCCGCTTATCGGAATACCGCTCGAGCGACTGGCGCATGCTCCACATCCGGAGCATGACTTCCTGCACCAAATCCTCGGCGAGGACGTCGTCTCCCGTCATCCGGCGTGCCTGCTCCTTCAGGCCGGCGCGCATCGGAACTATCGTATGGTTGAACTCTTCCGGTTTCATGCCTTTACATATAACGGACGTATAAACCGGCAAAACGTGACATCACGGTCGAAAAAAATAAACCGAACGTTATATTAACGGCACATCTGCGGCCGTTTATGGTGAAAAAACACGGAATATACATAAAAAAGAAAACCCTGCCGTATGAAACGAACAGGGCTAATGAAAGGAGGAGTGGTACCACCAGGAATCGAACATATCATTTATCCTACCCGTAAATGCCTGGTGCATAGTGTTTTGATGTATCTGAAAATCATTGAAACCACCGAATCAGACTACATGAAACCTTCATCTTATTTCAATAATTTATTATCGTCATCTCATTGACAATGCAAAAGTACGAAAAATTTTTCTTTCTTGCAAGGCATCCATATTTTTCTTTTTCCATAATATGCTTATTTCCTCATATTGGAGAGTATTGCCTTCAATAATCTATTTATTTTATAGAGTTAATCCAGTCCTGTCCTCATTTATTCAGAATGCTAAAGATTGTTTCAATGTTATATGAAAAGTTTTATCAAACATTATTCTTAAAGTTTATCTTCCTGACCGGATTTCATGCCACGGAGGTCACAATTATAAGTTTTGCGAAACTCTTGTTTCGCTTTTTCCATTGCTGGGTTAGACTTATTTGCAGGAAAAGACTGTGCCACGATACGGGCGCGAACTACATCATTGGAAGGATGTCTAAAAATAGATTTTTTCAAAGTTTCCCTCAACTGATCAATGGCATGGTTTGTATCCACACCCTTCAGTTCTATGAAAGACTCTGTCCATTGTTCTGGTTTTGCACCACTTGCAGAACGTTTCACAAGTATAAGCTTGTCACAACGCAAACCGTTTGTTATTATATTACCATCTACTGCATATACAACAGATTCTTCAATACCCGTCGTAACGAGAATATATCGTTTGCCTTTTTCATTCGTACTAATCTTGGTTCGAACCATAAGTGGCTGTTCTGGAGAAAAACCTTCTGCGTCTAATTGTTCGTGAGTTGATTTATATGTCGCTGTTTTTTGATTCATATCGCTGCAAATAATATCTCGTTCAACTTACTAATACTACTATCCACCCAGTCTGACACGCCATCCAAACTGTTGCCGCTGAGCATAGGCACTTCAACATCGAGAATATTTTGGAAAATACCTTTCTCATTAATAAAATAACCTGAGATGGAAGATGAAGACAATATACAATCTCCTTCTATTACATCCTGTTTAAATCCTTTTTCTATAACCATGGCCGCAGCTAAAAGTACATTTACCACAGACATAATGTATGGGCTGTGCGTGGTTACTAACGCCAAACTCTGTTCTGAACCGTTTTCCAGTGCCTTTTTCAGTGAACGCGCAATGCTCATTATTACAAGTTTTTGAGATTCAGGAAACAGATTCTGCTCAGGTTCCTCTATGAACAGTTGGGCAGACTGGTAAAACAACCTGAGATTAGCATAATCATTATCCGTTTTGCTTATCTCATTGCGTTCACGCATTGAAAGTGAGGCCTCTTTCCCCACACAACCTGTAATATAATCCACCATCACGTCCATAGGCATCACACTTTGCATACCACTTGAAGCATAGAAGGCCGGTGTTTCACTACCGTCTTCCCGTACCAATACATCCGCACCAAATTTATTTACATAACTGAAGCCTCCAGTAACGGCCAATTTGAAAGGATGTTCATTGGTATATGGTTCCCTGGCTTCATACCACTCATATATAAAGTTAAAAAGGACATCCTTGCCTGTGGCCTTGTATGTCTTATCTATGTTCTGAATAGCCGATACGAGATTTCGCTCTGCCGGGATGTAACACAGTTTACTGTTGTATCTCTTTTCTGCAAATGATTTCTTGCGCGTAATCTTTGCATTACTGTTTATCCCCGTATATTCAATACTAATTGCATCTCCATCATACCTCAATTCCGTATTAACTTTAAAGTATTCATCATTTAGCCGATAAAACAACTTCAAGTCTTTTATAAAGCGGTTATAGTGAGTATATTGGCTCACGATATCATCTGTCGATACCATGATTCTTTTTTCAACCCAACGACAAAAACAAAGTACTTTCATGAAAGTACTCTTACCTGAACTTTGATGACCATTGAGCACAATCAATGAAGTCAGTTCTATTTTCGTTGAGTCCAAAATAGGACCAAAGTTTTTTATATGTAATGAAGCCATTGCTTTGTTTGTTTTTTAGCAAAATAAAACGATTTATTTACCATTTTAATGAGTAAAGGTAAGAAATAATCTTAATATATGAATAGCTATCGCTTCCCAATTTTGAATTGTTTGGATATTTTTAATATGTTTAAGACGCTATTATAGTTGAAGGTGCCACCTTGCACCACACATTTTTGCTTTTTATTCCTAAATTAGGAAATAAACAATATTTATTTTTTGTAAAAGTTTTACGCCTATTTTCTCCAATATGCAGACGAAGTCTTGTTCTTTGTATATAATGCCCGATGAACCTGTTTCCCGCCTTTGACATGATTGAATCACAGTGATAACGTCGCTTTTCATCTGTTTTCAGAGTATATTTTTTTAATCATTGCATAAAAAACTGCAAAAATCATCTTCTATACAAAATAATTTCATAACTTTGTCCTCGGTGAACATAGCGATTATAGTTTGTTGTCGACACAATAAAGTTAACTGTTCCCGCTAATCACCAACTTTTTATGTCTCATTTAAATTCGTCGAAACCACGTTAAATAAAAATGATGAATGGTCTTGCTTTTGTTGTTGGAAATGCAAATTATGTGGGAGAACATAATAAACTAATTAATGCTGTAAATGACGCAAAAGATTTCTCTGCAAAACTATTGAATTTAGGATTTGTTGTTATGACATCAATAGATTGTACTAATGAAAGTTTTGATAGAGATATTCGAAAATTTTCAGAGGAATTAAAAAAATATGATGTTGGATTATTCTATTTTTCTGGGCATGGTCTTCAAATTGAAGGGAAAAACTACCTAACGTCCGTTGATACGAGTTTTGCTGATTCTATATCCGCAAAACATACTTCTATACCATTAGATGAGGTAATGGATTATATGCAACAAAATAAGACAATTGTCAAAATTTTAATTTTAGATGCGTGTCGTAATAATCCATTGCCAGATAGAGGTATCAATGCAGGATTAGCCCCGATTTATGCTCCGAAAGGAACAATAATTGCTTTTTCAACGTCGCCTGGCGAAACTGCAATGGATTATGGAGCAGGAAGAAATAGTATTTATACTGGTTCGTTATTGAATCATATAGATGACAAAAATATTCCTATTGAAGATTTTTTTAAAAGAGTTAGAACTTCTGTTTTTACATTATCTAATGGAAAACAGACTAGTTGGGAACATACCTCATTAATAGGTAACTTTTGTTTTAATTCAGGTCAATTAATACATTCTATCAATTTGCCATATAGTAGAGAACATATCGTTGATAAAGATTTTATTTCTAAGGGGTCTCCTATTGATGAAATTATTATTTCCCTTAAATCACACGATTGGTATAAACAAAATCCTGCAATAAGCAAACTAAATGGGCTAAATAAAAATACGATTGACATAAGTACACGTTTTTTACTTGGCAGAAATTTGTTACAGACTGCAATAGGTAGAGAATTTGCGGCCAATGCTATTTTTAACAATCTATCAAATTGGTTGGACTCTTGGTTTAACGGAAGAGAAAACCATGTCTTAAATGGTATTTTGTATGAGATATATTTTAATTCTGAGGGGAAATTCAGACGAACAAATTTCAAATCAGGTTTAATAGATAAAATTTTTGAATTGGAAGAAAACAAGAAATTTGCCAAGTCTTTTGTTTTTATCCATAATCAATTAGAACCCTTCCGTGATTTTTTATTCTATTTACCATCAACATCACCAGTAACGCTACCTGTTGATATTTTATTAAAAGAAGTAGAAGATGAAGATTCTATGGGAGGAAACATAAAAACTAAATATCTCGAATCGATAAAAATTCATGGTACAGAGGTGATGAATTTTGATATTAAAGAAAAATGGTACACTGCGGTAACATATGACCAATTTATAGATAAGTTGCATTTTGAATTATGCGTTCCAATCAAGCGTTTAAGAATATCAATAAACGAACAAGATAAACACAATTTAATATTCCAAATACCAATGGATAGGCTACTGAAAAAGTGACAACATTTATGGCACAAAATAAGGGAATATAGAGTGATTTCTTTGCTGCTTTATTTTCAGCACTCATGAAAGAAAGTAGTGACGGCAATTTCGCCGCCGTTCTTCTCATGGGCGAGCAACAATCATTGGTGTGCAACGTGCCGAACTCGTTGACTTGCGTCCTCATGCTCAATTCTACGTATAGAAATCATTGCCCCACTGGTGTGGACGGTCGAAACGTACTTTTACGTTTACCGAATATTTGTTCCCCTCCGTGTCCTCAATAACGCTGTTACCATCATGCCCGTAAAAAGCACTCACAACGTCAGCTGATTAGGTCGTTTCTTACTTCTGTCATTTTCACGTCCACAAAATTTTATGAGTTATTACTCTGTTTTTTCCTCGTTATCCATCCCCATCCTGTGACTGCATTCTGCCAGCGTCATAGCCTCTGAAAATCCGACCTTTTTGTGCGTATTTCAACCAGAGCGGTTGTTTTTGTTTCACATAGACTTTAGTGAAGGGACCTTGCTCTGCATTTTTAACTAAAATTTAGTTGTTTTTTTATATCCTCTCCTTGATTTATTTAAATTAGGAGTTTTATCATTTTTTGGTAAAGCAGTGTCAATGGCACTACCACATTTACAATCTGTTAATATTACCAATGTATTATCAAGGTCTTTATATTCATTTTTAAGTTCATCGAATTTTTGAATACGAGAACCTTTCTTATGAACATCAAATACCCAAAATACAGACAAGCAAGGATTGGTTGCATTAATATATTGAATAAACTTTTTCTTATATTCATGACGCTTTTTATCTTGTTGAATTTCATTATTGTGAAGTAATTTAAGTTCTACCATAATCGGTTTGCATAAACCATATCTGATGAGAAGATCTGTACGTTTATTATCTTGAAGAGTAACCTCCCTATCTACTCGAATAGTTTCTAACCCCATTTGACAACACTTGTTGATAATGGTGTTTTTCAACTCTCTTTGAATGAAATCCTCATTTAACGCATCTTGGCGAACTAATGCGTATATACCTTGGTCTTGTATTTCCTTTTGTACTTCGCAATAGATTTTTGTAAAATAACGTTTTAAATCACCATCGTTCCGAATACTTAAATGTGATTCTTCTGTACATTTGTTATATAGTTTAATAACCTTACCTATGTTTGCCTTTTCGCTTTTTAAGAACAGCATTTCTGCATTATTCATTATATTGGTGGCCAGATAACTTATATTTGTTGCATTAAGATTCTCTACCTTTTCTCTTAATATTGAGATAAAATTAATCTTATTTAAATTAACAAAGAAAAGATATATCTGATTAAGGAGATAATATGCATATTGCTGAGTATCTGGATTTACACATAATTTTAGTCCGGAATCAAATAGATTAACCATTTGTTCAGTTAAAACCCCATTTTCTTTTATTCTCATGAAGCACCTGAACATGTATGGATTTGTGCTGATCATTTCAGCTTCTTCATGTGAAATAGGACGAAATTCTCCTGTCTCATTACGAAAAGACTTTACAACATTATTTTTTAAATAATTAATTCGCCATTTAATGGCATCAACGTCTTGGAACTTTTCAATCATTATTGTATTACACTGCATTTTTATACTTGTAATACTTTCGTCTTTAAGTGAATCAAACAATTTTTTGTATCTGCCTATATCCCAACCATAGCCTCCATTTGATATGATATCTAATGCCTTGGAAGCAGCTATACTATGATCAAGGTCTGGATGTTCAATATATTGTTCTACATACTCCTCCAGTTTATAATATAAGGCGTCAATACCATAATCAGTGATACAGGTACATATATCATCAGGGCTAATATCCATAAAATCATCTTTTCGATCCTGCCACCATTTTACAACTTGATTTTTCTCGTCATTACTAATATTTCCAATAACAGACTTGTATATTTCTTTTATTTCGTTGGCATCATAATTACTCGTGATACAGATGTTTGGTAATATTTTAATCAAAACGATTCTATATTTTTTTAGTAAATCAAGAAAGCCTAAATGATATAGTACTTTTACAAAAGCAGGTATTTTAAGCAAAGACCTAGGTAATGTAAACGAATTCGGTGCATTTCTTTCTAATATCATTTGATCTAAATCAAGCTCCTGAAAAAATTCTTTAATAACATTCGTCAAAGGTTTTGGTTCTTGTTTCTGCAAAAAATCAATATACTGAGACAGCTTAAATGCTGTATCATATTTATCATACATTGATACTTCTGGGTCTGAAAGGCTTTTATAAATCTTAATAAGTTGCTGATCATGATAATTTACTTCCTTGTCCTCTGTTCTGGAGGAATCTTTGTCCCATCGTTCAAATATCTCAGCATAACGTTCTACGTACTCTGTGATAGAATCCTTCTTATCTTTATCATTCCTGATTTTATTAATAAGATTAGTGAGAACATCATTTATATACCACGGCTCTACATGTGCTTCTGATAATGACTTATCCAAAGATGATATAAGTTCAATATCAATAAGTTCTGCATCAAAACGTCGAAATAAATCTTCTAAATCCCAAATACTATCAAAGCTCGTAATAAACAATTGTTCGGTTGTTTTATCAAGTAATATTTGTTTAATAATTGTATTAATCTCGCTATGAGTGGTATATGATTGATTGGATATAAAACTCGCTATAATTCTCGTGATTAGCTCCTTGCTTTCGGTGTTCCCTTTCCAGGCAATATCAAATTGTTGCTTTAAATGTAAATCATAAAAAACTGATAATGATCCTTTCCCATTAAAAAAATCATAGAGCTTTCCGTCTTCTACAATTTTACTGTATGCATAAATTAATGTAGGTAAATCTTCTATATATAAGACAGCATTTATCGCATAAGGGTTACTTATATAACAATCATTTAACCAACAATCGACGACACTGTTATTTGCAATTTTCATATACCCTGTTACTTCACAATACTTTTCTTTTAGGTTGTTAGTAAAACTACTATAAGATGCTGATAATCGTATAAGTTCGTCTGTACATTTAAGTGCACTATACAAATTTAAAGCCGCAAGTTTTTTTTCGTTATCTTCAGTTTCCATTAAGTCATTTGCAGCTTGTCTCCAATAATTATAAATGTCTTCACTTTGTTTTTTCGCTTCAACAATTACATCTAGAGTAACAGTAACATTAGATAATTGTATTTTGTTGAGTTTGTCAAGTGGCAATATTATTTGACTATCACAATTTGTTGTATAACATTCTTGCAATAAATTGCTCATAGAGCTTTTCCATATAATATATGCAGGCATACGTTGATAATGTTCAAAGATAATTGAAAACAGTTCTTTTTTCTGTTGAATTGACAGGACAGAAGGATCAACGTATTTTAATAGATTTTCGAATGCCCCATTCTCGAGATATGATTCGTATGCTATAATGAGTTTGAAGACATTGATAAAAGTTTGTATTCTATCTTCCGAATATGAAATGTGAGGAATAACATCATACCAGTTAGGGTATATATGTTTCAATTCTTTATGTACAGCAACATCATAAAATACACTTTCTATATTATCTTGCCTACATAGTTCCTTTGCTGCAAGATATTCTTGCAGTTCTGTGTTTCCAAATTGTAATGTTCCATCCGTATCCTTCAATATACGACTCTCAAAATACAATAAATCAAAATTGGCAATGAACATCTGCGTCATATTGCCTTTTATTCCGTCAAGTATTGTGTATAACTCATCTTTTGAAATTTGGTCTTTTCTGCTTATCTCCATAACGAATGCAATTTTCTCCAGAAGTCGCTGTAGAAGGATTCTTATACTTTCTGTATTTTGTATTCCTTCACGAACTTCTATAGCAGCCTTTATTGAACAGACAATCATATATTCAAATAATTCACCAATATTTAAGCACTCTCCTTTTTGCTTGATATATTCCAGTAAGAATGTCAAATATCTGGGAATAGTTATGAGTGCTTTTAATTTAGGGCTTTTATTTATATTTTCTAATGTAACCTCAGGACAGTTACAGTTGTCGCTTATAACGTCCATTACATTTCTTTCGCTTAATCTGCAGATTTCGATGAATTTTAAATTATTACAATCCGCAAAATGTTGTGCATAAGAAGCTGCATAATGTTTTCTGCATGTTAACAGCACTTTAACTTCTGGATTTTCTTTTTTATACTGCTTGATTGAATGCAGTACATTATAGAATGAATATCCTTCAACTTCATCTAAAGCATCTATGATACAACATTCATTCTCTTTGGGAACTGATAGAGCCATAAATTCAGAAGCTTTACAAAAAAAAGGTTTTGGTAAAATATGCTCTTTAAATTCATCAAGCAATCTGCTTTTGCCAATACCAGGTTCACCTACAATACAAACAAAGTTTTCTTTAAGTAAATCATCTATTGACAGAGTCTTTTCCATATCAAACAATGAGCGATGTCTGTTATTCTCTAACAGATCATCAACATTCTGAAATTTTATAATTGTGGGTATAATATACTTCAGTGTGTTTTCATTTTCCATAATTATTCCAATTTTTGTGTGAAACAAAGATACGATAAAAAGGTGGAATATGCAAGAATAAAATTATAGATTTGATTTATATTATATTGGGCAAAACCATCAATTATCTCGTCTCCAACTTGATTCTTACCAAATCCAATTTAATACATAGTAATGTTACTCGCTTGTTACTATGCAAAATATGTTATGAATGGATGCGAATGGCAAAATAAGGTATTGTAATATAGTGAGTCTTTAATAAAGTATCGCTGTTAAGACGTTGCTTTTGTAGCAACTATTATCTTCTGAATGCCTCCACCTTATTTCTTTCCAGCAAATTAACAATATCACTTTCCCTGTACAAAATACGTCTGCCTAATTTATGATAAGGAAGTATGCCGGTTTTGCGGTACTCTATCAGGGTTCGTTGTGTCAATTTTAGTTGTTTTGCCAATTCTGCTTCTGTAAGGTAACGGTCGCCGTTAAATATGGGTCTGAAACGCTCTGAATGCTCCTTAAACAATGTAGTAATATATTCCAAATATTTGAAAAGCCTTACCATATCAGGACTTTCACCATTCATTAGTTCTTTAGCCATAATTTCTAATTTTTGTTTTGTAACCTTTTCACAATGAAGTCAATGACGTCCTGTTTTTTATAATATACCTTGCGATCAATCCTGCTATGAGGGATTTTCCCGTTTCTTCGCCACGTGGTAAGCGTCCCGATTGATACGCCAGTCATCAAGCAAACATCTTGACTGTCGAGCCATTCATCAAGTCCATGTAAACACATTTGGCTTTCTTTAATCAGACGTACAAGATTTTCAAGCATTCCATTCATTTTATAGAACGTTTGCGCCTCAATATTCACGATTTCCATAATTATTCTGTTTTTACGCACAAAAATACATTTTAATCGGATAGGATAAAAAAACAAGGGCTTATTTGTCTGCATATTTCAGCAAATGTCCGTTTTTCCAAAATTGTAAACATAATGTAAACCATTTACACTTTTTACATGTTACCAGTTTACACTTTTAAAACCGTATCTTTTTATTTTCGACTTATACTTCTGTAAATCAGGAATTTATATATTAGTATATGCATACGGTAATACGTTCTGGCATGATTATTTCATTTATATATGTGAATCAATTACATAAATTGAACATAAGTATTAATCTAAATGAACTGAACCATGCCATACATTGACAATGAAATGCTTGAGAAACTTATAACCACGATGGTTGAAGGTTTTACACGGATAGAAAAGAAGTTGGAGCGCATGAATCGTCTAAAGGAATGCCTTGATGGTGACACATTGATTGACAATGTTGACTTGGCGGAACTTCTCGGCGTGTCACAAAGGACATTAGCGCGTTACCGTGAAAAAGGACTCATACGTTATTACAATATGAAAGACAATGGTAAAAACTTTTATTTGGCCTCAGAGGTACAAGCTTTCCTCAAGCAAAGAGGCAAACGGAATGCATAATTACTGTTTTTATCAAAGCCGGAAACTATAGAGTAGAGTTGTTTCTGCTGTAAATAAAATTGGAGAACCACGGTTGCTATATATGGAACACTGTTTCAGTCTGTTCCCATATCGCATTGTTTGAACGTTTCAATGAAAACCATGCCTGTTCTTAAGAAAAACAGGTTATAAAAATTCAAGTCTATCTTAACACAGCATGGACATTTTTCAAAAAGTCCTTCAACGAATACTATTTCTTCGGAAACGGCACGGCTTATTTGTTGCCCGCATGTTGGAAAAAACTTTGCCGATTGCAACATTATATTCAGAACATCATGTATCGTTATTTGGAATTTATACTTTGCATATATAGTATCTATAATACGCTCAAACGGCGTCTTGTAATATAATAAGATTTCCAGCGATGTGATATTAGAAAGACGTTTTTTATATTCATTTGTCATGACAAAATCCGGAACAAACATTTTCTCTATAACTTCCAAGAACAAGGCCAGTTTGTTCTTAAAAGAATAAAAAATAGAACCTCGCGTTCTTCCTATGCTTTTTTCTATACTTTCTATCGTAACCGTTTCCCAATTACTTGTCAAAAGTAACTTGTATGTTTCTGCAAGTAGCTTTTCACGAGTGTCTTTGCTTTCCATTTTTGTTGATTTAAATAAAAAGGTATGGAAGTCTCGCACCTGTAAATGGTCCTTGTGGAATTTAGGATTGGCCAAGCACGAAACTCCATACCAATATCATCATATCGGTATCGAACCTCACACTTGTCCGCCGCCTTAAAAAATTTCCACATTTCCATTTAGACAGACGAATGTGCATCCAATAAGTCAATGCAAAGATACTACTTTGCAATCAAACCGCAGCAAAAAAATCCAATTATTTTACTGTTAGCAGCACAATCCCATATGAAAACCTGCCACTTTCCGGTATGAGCAACAGTATCTTGTCTTCTTTTTCCATCGGGTGGGTGCGTAAAAGCTCATCTAATGCCGCAAAGATGGCGACAGAGCCACAATTGCCGACAGTTGTCAAATTGGTGAACCATTTTTCAACCGGCAAGTCTATGCCCCTTCCATTTATTTCTTCTGAAAGCTTATTATAAAAATACATTGACGATATGTGTGGGATGACATAGCGTATGCTGTCCATTTGCACGTCATGACGGCTTAAAGCCAGTTCAATAGCGTCGACAAAATATTTTATCACGACCTTGTTCAGAAGCTTTACGTCTTGTTTCAAACTCCATATGGATTTTTTCGATATTTCATCGGCCGAAAAATTTTTCCAGCTTTTAAAATTACCCGTGTCATCATAATCTGCCCACATATACATACAGGCAGGTTGTAAATTTGCATACGACACAGTTTCAATCCATTCTATTTTTAGGCTGCCAGGCTCACATGTGTCAGTTAGGTATAAGGCGGCGGCCCCGTCCGAGAGCATGTATCTGAGAAAATCTTTTTCAAAAGCCAATATCGGATTGTTTTCCACCTGTGCCATGTCTTTGATTTCCTCGTCAAAGAATTTTGCAAGCATAATAGGAGATATTAATTCGGAAGCCGAACATACCGCATTGTGTGAATTGTTGGACAGTATTGACATATATGCGGTTTTTAATGCCATCAAGCTGGAAAGGCAAACCCCAGCCGATGAGAAAATTTCCATCGGATGCTTGAAGGCCGCTCCATGTACCATTGAAGCCTGCGACGGAAGCAACTGGTCTGGAATGGAGCTACCGCAGGCTAAAACCTGGATTTTCTCTTTTTCGGCCACGTCGTCAAACAATTGGCCAATAGCCAATGCGGCCATTTGCGCATTCGTATGAGTTGTATTATGCCTCTTATCTAAAGCATAATACCTTGTCTTAATCCCATTTTGGCGTAAAATAATGTTTTTTACTCTTGAGTGTTTGCCACCCACCAGTCCAAGGAAATCTTCCATTTCATCGTTTCCTACCGGTTTGTTTGGAAAGAATGATGCAATTTTCTTAATAAATACATTTTTCATATTTAGTTTTTTTAGTACGCAAAGATACCAATTATTATCTAAATATGAAACGAACAGATTATTTTTTTAATAAATTATATAAATTGTACAGCTGTTCACTTAGTGTACAAATATTCAAGCCTGTAAATAACGCGTCTAAAAAGACTTGTCCATAAAAAATTGTCATAAATTGTTTTGCCGTACTCAACAGGTCAATGTCGTTTCTTATTTCGCCATTTTCGATTGCCTTTTGCAGCATTGCACACCATATGCCTATTTCATTATTCCTACTAACAGAGTATTTGTTGTTTAAGTCAGGGAAATACTGTGCGATTTGCAAAATCAGAGAAATATACGCTTTTGTAGGATTTGTATGCGACAATTCGTCTGTAACGAAACTAAAACTTTCCATTGTATGGGCTATTCCTTCAATATACGAATCAACAAAATCCTTGAAATTCGTTACATTTTTGAGGCTGACTTTGTTTGTCAAATCTTGTTTTTCTATAATATAATATTCTATTACGTTCCTGAAAAGCTCCTTTTTACTTGACGCATAATAATATATGGCTCCTTTTGTCAACCCGGATTCATTTTCAATGTCAGATAATGACACGCCTTCAAATTGTCTTGAAATGAACAACTTGAATGCCGCCCTGTATAGTATTTCCTTTTTCCCCTTGCGCATAAATAAAGTTTTACGCAAAATTAAATAAATGCTTCGGTTTTTCCAAATAAATCATTATCTTTGTTCAAAAATACCAAGCAATAATTATATGGGCATGGGGGTTGTCTTAAATGGGAATGTGGAAATTCAATATGCAAGGCGGGCAACGCTCCGTGCCCTTTTGTCATTATGAGGTATGCGGGTAATATCAATAGGTATTTCATGTTTTTCAAATATTGATATTATTAAAAATATGTACAATCATAAATTTCTTAGTTGATTTTATAATACTATTTAGTAATGAAATGGCATAATCATTCAAATTTAACACAGACGATATCACTTTTGTCATATATGTTAATTTTTAAAGTTAAAATATTGCTATTTCTTGGTTTTATAAATAATAGTTTCTATATTTACGCCAAATTTCATAACATACCAAATGGAATTTATAAACAGTTGTAAAGATAGTAGTAAGATCTGGATTTTGCCTTATGCATATCCAGAAACTCTCGTTACATTACAAACAATATGTTTGTGATGGATTTAATTGAAAACCTTTTAACCTAAACAAAATTCTTTATGAAAAAGCTTCTACTTTTTCTGCTTGGCGTCGCAGCCTTGCCTT
>ULKH01015591.1_pt1 | contig 17324 bp, 10 predicted proteins | sample 1951111 | NCBI WGS metagenome assembly ULKH01 (sample SAMEA4835496, study PRJEB28245) | human gut metagenome | biome: gut microbiome; material: fecal sample | place: Denmark | collected 2008
CACGGCAATCGTCGAGGCTACCGTTTCGCGTGTGCGACCTGTTCTGATGGCCTCGCTGACCACCATCGTCGGCATGATTCCGCTCGTCGGCGATCCGATGTACAGCTCGATGGCCATTACGATCATGGGCGGCCTCACGGTCGGTACGATTATCACGCTCGTCCTGCTGCCGCTATTCTATGCCGCAATGTTCCGCATTCGTAAACCTGCTAATATATAAAACGGATAATCAAATGAATAAGAGAAATATAGTTATTTTGTGTTGTGTCGCCCTATGCTCCTTGTCCGGAGTTTCGGCACAACAAACGCTCCGGATTTCGCAGGCAGAATGCCGCGAAATGGCATTGGCGCATAGCGAAGAATTACAAAAGTCGGATAATGCGCTCCGGCAGGCTGAACTCGACCGAAAAATAGCGCAAACGGCTTTTCTCCCGAAAATCGAAGGATCGGCAATGGGTGCTTATGCACTTCCCGATATCGACATGATGGGAATGGAGTTGCGTATGCGCGGCACGTATATGGCCGGAGTCAATCTGACGCAACCTATCTATACGGGAGGTAAAATCACGGTCGGGCATAGGCTGGCCCGTATCGGTGAAGAGACTGCTGCCGAGCAGCTTCGTATGACACGCATGGACGTGCTTGTCGAGGCCGACAATGCTTATTGGACTTATATTGCCGTCGGACGTAAAGCGCGTATGTTGGAGAGCTATCATGCGCAGATGGATACGCTTTACCGCCAGACGGAAACGGCGCTTGCGGCAGGGCTGGCGACCGAAAACGAGTTGCTGCGTATCGAAGCCAAACGCAGCGACATCCGCTATCAATTGCAAAAGGTACGCAGCGGAGCCGATCTGTGCCGCATGTCGCTCTGTCGGATCGTAGGCGCTGATTTCGATACGGCGATAGAGGCTACCGATACGGCTTTCGTCATTTCGCAACCAGACCGACTTTCGGCGGAAACGGCAGCCCGTCCCGAACTGCACCTGCTCGAAAAGCAGGTGGCAGCCGGGAAAGAGCAAATCCGCATGGCACGTGCCGATATGCTGCCCACCGTCGGGCTGTCGGTCGGCTACTCCTATTTCGGCAATCTCGAACTCAAAGGCATGACCGATGCCGGCGGCGGAACGATGGTTCCCTATTCACAGAAGTACCGTGACGGTATGGGATTGGCCATGCTTTCGGTAAAGATTCCGATTTTCCATTGGGGCGAAAGCCGCAAAAAGGTTCGCAAAGCACGATATGAATTGCGTAATGCAGAACTCGACTTGCAAAAAAACACCCGTCTGCTCAATATCGAGGTGCAGCAGGCGATCCGTAATGTACAAGACGGTTACGAGCTGATTCATACGGCAGAGAAAGGGTTGCGGCAGGCGGACGAAAACCTGCGTGTGATGCACAACCGTTATGTGGCGTCGATGGCTCCGCTGACCGATCTCTTGGACGCCCAGTCGCAGTGGCAGCAGGCAGAAAGCAATCTGATCGAGGCACAAACGCAATACAAAATCTATGAAACGGAATATCTGCGGGCGACGGGAGCATTAAATTTTTGAGTCTATCATCGTATTATAGGATAATCCGATTTTAGTGGCAGCCATTAAACCTATGGCTGCCATTTCATTATTCACTCTGTTCTATTGACATATATCAAAATCTACTACGACAGCCCAAAGCGATCCAACTACTCAATATCTACCTCGACGATTAGTAGTCATTCACCTTTTAAGAAATAAATCTCCTCCATCAATTGTCGTGTGAACAATATGGGAATTGAAATAACAGATTTACAACTTAAAAGATGGACATTTATGACACATCATATTACGGCGGATCGTTTGGTCGAATCCGCCATCAAAGCTGTTACGGAAGAACTGTTCCGCGACTTCGACAATACTCTCCGCGCCCTCTGCGACGAGGATGACGACCGCAAAGCCGTTTTTCGCACCCTGCGTTATGCGCGTATTCGCCTGCACGTATTATGCGGATATATCTCGAAAGAGGAAACGCCGGAAAGTGATACCCAAATTCGTTTCCTGCATATCGTCATCGGATATATAGATACAGAGCTGGAGATATTGAATCGCTACGGTGATACCTATCCGCCGAAACCTCATGCGTGCAAACGACGTTGGTCGGGCGCTGTTGTCGAAATAGTCGAGTTGATATACGCCTTGCACGAGATGAAACGTATCGACGACGGAGAGATAGCCATGAACGAATTGGCCGGATTCTTCGGCGAGTTGTTCGGCATTCGCCTCGATGCGCGAAGTCTTTATGACTCTTATACCGACATCAAACGACGCAAGGGCGAGAGCCGTACCTATTTTCTCGACAAGTTGCGTGAGCGTCTGAACCTGCGGATGCAACGCGACGATGAAAAAGAACAGGAGCGGCGACGCTGATTAAATAATGCGGATGGAAAGTTCTGTCCGCATTTTGCATAAACACAGTCGTCGATTTTGCTATTTCCAAGAAAAACGCTATATTTGCGTAGAGTTGTTCGACGAGATGCAAAGCGCAGTATTTCAGCGCAGTTACACGGTTGCTAAATCGTTACTGGCAACTTTCTCAATCTCCTCTCTACGCTGTCATTCAGACAGATACATTAAAGTTTCTTATCAGTTACAAAAATAAGGAGTTTTACCCTCCCTTACAAAATCTTTTTGTATTTTTGTATGGCATACTTTATTAATAGCTAAAAAATGAATTACATAGGGATTATTCCGGCACGATATGCTTCCACAAGATTTCCGGGCAAGCCTTTAGCCATGCTGGACGGCAAGCCTGTCATCCAACGGGTGTACGAGCAAGTGTCCGGCGTGATGGACGACGTGCTCGTGGCCACCGATAACGAACGGATTCTCAAGACGGTAGAAGGATTCGGCGGCAAGGCCGTCATGACCCGCGCGGACCACAAGAGCGGCACGGACCGCTGCTATGAGGCTTACGTATTGCAGGGCAAACCATACGACGTGGTCGTCAACATCCAGGGCGACGAACCTTTCATCCAACCGCAGCAGTTGGAGGCCGTAAAGGCTTGTTTTGAAGATCCGCAAACGGAAATCGCCACTTTGGTGAAACCTTTCACGCCGGCCGACGGTTGGCCTGCCTTGGAAAATGTCAACTCTCCCAAAGTGGTGGTCAACCGCCGGATGCAGGCTCTTTATTTCAGCCGTTCCATCATTCCTTACCAACGCAACAAGGACAAAGCGGAGTGGTTGAAGGGGCATGTGTACTACAAGCATATCGGCTTGTATGCCTACAAGGCCGACGTGTTGAAAGAACTCACCTCCCTGCCGCAATCGCCGTTGGAACTGGCCGAATCGTTGGAACAATTACGGTGGTTGGAAAACGGCTATACCATCAAGGTGGGCATCAGCGAAATAGAAACCATCGGCATCGACACACCGGCCGACCTCGAAGCGGCCGAAGCTTTCCTGAAGAACAGGACCAAACGATAACACATTCTAAATACAGACAATACGGTAATGGGATTGAAACACAAACTCTTCGGCATAGTTTTGTTATGGCCTGTCCTGCAAGGCTACGCCCAAGAAATCAAAATAGGGAATTATACTTTTAAAGACGGTGCGGAATACCAGGGTGAGCTGTTCAAAGGCAAACCTTACGGCAAGGGCATCACCCACTTCAAAAACGGAGACTCTTATGAAGGCGAATACGTGAAAGGCAAACGCCAAGGATACGGCGTATATAAATTCCCCGACGGAGAAAAATACGAAGGCGAATGGTTTCAAGACCAGCAACACGGGCATGGCATATATTATTTCATGAACAACAATAAATACGAAGGCCTGTGGTTTCGCGACTTCCAACAAGGACAGGGCACCATGTACTATTACAACGGAGACGTGTATAAGGGTAACTGGGAAGCCGACAAGCGGGAAGGTTACGGGGAATATAAATACGCCAACGGGGCATTCTACCGGGGAGAATGGAGCAACGACCAAAAAAACGGCAAAGGCATCTTTGACTGGAACGACGGTTCATGGTACGACGGCATGTGGAAAGACAACCAACGCAACGGTAAAGGTACGTTCAACTATGCCGACGGGGACAAATATACCGGAGAATGGGTGGACGACGTGCAGCACGGAAAAGGGGTGTACAAATTCCACAACGGCGACCAATATGAAGGCGGTTACGTGCAAGGCGAACGCACGGGTGAAGGTATTTTCACTTTTGCCAACGGCAACAAGTACGTCGGCCAGTTCAAGAACGGATTCCAAGACGGTAAAGGCACGTTCACATGGCACAACGGCGCGTCGTACACCGGCATGTGGAAAGCCAACAAACGCGACGGACAGGGAAAATACGTATGGAGCAACGGCGATACCTATGAAGGAAACTGGAAAGACGGACAAATGGACGGGGAAGGCATCTTGCGTATGACGGACGGCTCGAAATTCAAAGGAATGTTCAAGAACGGAGAGAAGAACGGCCCCGGCATCATGGAGGACGAAAACGGAATGCGCTTCGAAGGAAACTTCAAGGACAATGAGAAGGACGGGCCTTTCGTGATGAAAGACAAAAACGGAAATATCGTCCAAAAAGGAGAATACAGCCACGGAGTGATAGTAAAATAGGAGGAACATAAATGGACTTGGATTTTCTGACTGAGGAAGTCAAGAAACTGGCCAGACAGACCGGTGAGTTTTTAAAAAAGGAACGGCTTTCTTTCGACCGTAGCCGTGTGGAGCAGAAAGCGGCGCATGACTATGTGTCGTACGTGGACAAAGCATCTGAAAAACGTATCGTGGAGAGGTTGCATGAATTGCTCCCCGAAGCCGGTTTTATTGCCGAAGAAGGGTCCGGTTCGCTGGAAGAACAGGAATACTGTTGGGTGGTGGACCCCTTGGACGGGACGAGCAATTATATTCACGACTGCACGCCGTATTGCGTAAGCATTGCCTTGCGCAACCGCGAGGAAATACTGTTGGGCGTAGTGTACGAATGCGGCCGTGAGGAACTTTTTTGGGCCCACAAAAACAGTAGGGCTTACTTGAACGGTAAGGAGATATGCGTCAGCGACCAGAGCGTGCTCGACCAATCTTTCATTGAACTGGGATTTCCATATAAGGCAGAGGACTACCGTTCTTTCGCCCTCGGCCTCATACAAGATTTGTACGGCCATGTGGGTGGACTACGGCTTATGGGCGCGGCCGCCGCAGAAATCTGCTATATTGCAGCCGGACGTTTTGAAGCTCGCGTGGAGGCTTTTATAGGGCCATGGGACATTGCGGCGGCGTATATCATCCTGAAACAGGCGGGCGGCAAAATGACGGGGTTTGACGGTAATCCTGATTGCCTCGTAGCCAAGGAGGTGTTCGCTTCGAACGGAAAAGTGCATGAAGAGCTCTTGAAAGTGCTCCAAAGGCATAAAAAGTTACTGAAACATGAGTGAGATATCCGGACAAACGTCTATATTTGCACCGATAGAACGATAAAACTCTGACATTATGATTATCGACGACATAACACATCTGAAAGATTATATCCGTCTTCTCCCGATGTTGAAGACGGTTGTCGGCTTTCTGGACAGCCATGACTTGCAAGCTTTGCCGGAAGGACGCTTTGAATGGGATGCCGACGGATGTTTCGTAAATTTGCAGACCATCCCGCCCAAGGCTCCGACTCAAGCCGTTCTCGAATCACACAAGAAAATGATAGACATACAAATACCTCTTACGGGCGATGAAACCATGGGATATTCCCCCTTAAAAGAATTGAAGCCTACGCCATACGATGAAACCAAAGACATTTCATTCTATAAAGAGTGCTCCGGAAATTTCGTCACCGTAAAGAAAGGCATGTTTGCCATCTTTTTCCCGCAAGACGCACATGCGCCGGGCGTAACACCGACAGCTTTGAAGAAAGCCGTCTTTAAAATTCCGGTATCGGATGATTGGAATCAACAATAAAAATAACACCTTAATTCTATTCTTATTATGGCAAAATCAACGGTAAAGTCAACTCCAAAGACTTTGGATATTATTAAAAACGACCCTTGGCTGAAAGATTATGAAGCCGCTATCGTGGGTCGCCACCAGCATGCGGAAGACAAAATCGCCGAACTCACACAAAATGGAAAATGCTCTTTGTCGGATTTCGCTTCGGGATACTTATATTTCGGCCTGCACCGCACAGCTACGGGGTGGGTATTCCGCGAATGGGCGCCCCATGCCACCGAAATCTATTTGATAGGCGACTTCAATGATTGGAAGGAATCGCCGAAATACAAGTTGAAAAGGATAAAGGACACCGGGAACTGGGAAATCAAATTGCGCGGCAACGCCCTCAAACACGGTGACCTCTACAAGTTGAAAATACATTGGGACGGCGGATGCGGCGAACGTATTCCGGCATGGTGCCGCCGCGTGGTACAGGACGAACAGACCAAAATCTTCAGTGCGCAAGTCTGGGCGCCCGAACAGCCTTACGTGTGGAAAAAGAAGACTTTCCGCCCCAATACGGCTCCCTTGCTGATTTATGAATGCCACATCGGTATGGCGCAGGATGCAGAGAAAGTCGGGTCTTACAATGAGTTCCGTGAAAACGTGCTACCCCGCATCGCTGCCGATGGGTACAACTGCATACAAATCATGGCCATACAGGAACATCCTTACTACGGAAGTTTCGGCTATCATGTATCGAGTTTCTTTGCAGCTTCCAGCCGTTTCGGTACGCCGGAGGAACTGAAACGACTCATCGACGAGGCACATAAAATGGGCATCGCCGTGATTATGGACATCGTGCACTCCCATGCCGTGAAGAACGAAGTGGAAGGCTTGGGCAACTTTGCCGGTGACCCCTGCCAGTATTTCTATTCGGGCGGACGGCGCGAACATCCGGCGTGGGACAGTTTGTGCTTCGATTACGGCAAGAACGAAGTCATACACTTCCTGTTGTCCAACTGCAAATTCTGGTTGGACGAGTACCATTTCGACGGTTTCCGTTTCGACGGTGTCACGTCTATGCTCTATTACAGCCACGGGTTGGGCGAGGCGTTCTGCAACTATGGGGATTATTTCAACGGGCATGAGGACGACAATGCCATCTGTTACCTGACGTTGGCCAACGCATTGATTCACGAAGTCAACCCCAAAGCCATTACCATAGCCGAGGAAGTGAGCGGCATGCCGGGATTGGCTGCCCCGTTCAAAAGCGGTGGATACGGTTTCGACTACCGCATGGCCATGAACATTCCCGACTATTGGATAAAGACCATTAAAGAAAAGAAGGACGAGGACTGGAAACCCAGCAGCATGTTCTGGGAAGTGACGAACCGACGGGCTGACGAGAAGACCATATCTTATTGTGAAAGCCACGACCAGGCTTTGGTGGGCGACAAGACTATCATTTTCCGCTTGATAGATGCCGACATGTATTGGCACTTCAAAAAAGGAGATGAGAACTACGCCGTAGAACGCGGCATAGCCTTGCATAAAATGATTCGTCTGCTTACGGCTTCCACCATCAACGGCGGTTATCTGAATTTCATGGGTAATGAGTTCGGTCATCCGGAATGGATTGATTTTCCGCGTGAGGGTAACGGATGGAGTCACAAGTATGCCCGGAGACAGTGGAATCTTGTAGATAATAAAGAGTTGTGCTATCATTATTTAGGTGACTTCGACAAGGCGATGTTGGATATTATCGGCAAGGAGAAAAATATCCAAAAATCTCCCGTGACGGAAATCTGGCATAACGATGGCGACCAAGTATTGGCCTATAGCCGTAATAACCTCATATTTGTCTTTAACTTCAGCTATGCCCGTTCGTATACGGATTACGGCTTCATGGTGCCTCAAGGAGCCTACGACGTGATTCTGAACACTGACGCGCCGGCATTCGGCGGACACGGATTGAATGATGACAGCCTCCGCCACTTGACCAACTTCGACCCGCTTTTGGCCCGCGATGGAAAAGGATGGCTCAAACTCTATCTTCCGGCACGTTCTGCCATGGTACTCCGTAGGGCGCAAGAAGATAAAAAGACGGAAAATAAATAAGAGTAAAAACAAATAAACTGAAACTGAATTCCGGATGTACAAACCGACATATAAGAAAAGAACCGCACGCATGATTTCATGGGTATGCGGTTCTCTTTTCACCTTGTTCTCCCTGCTTTACCTGTTTGTGATGCAGGCTGATTTATTGGCTACCGCACAACATTTGTTGTCGAAAGGGCAGACCGTCTATTCTCCGCTGTGGGGAACGGTCATCATTACCCTTCTGCTACTGTTATTGCAGGGAGTTTTTCGGCGGATAATGGTATATCCGTTGCGTTTCCATGCACTCTATTATTTCCCGTCGTGCGTCGTGTTGGGATTGCTTACGTCCATTGTTCCTCAAACGGGGTGGAATGTACAATTGTCCACCAATTGGATATGGCTCACGGTCTGTATTTTTTTGTATATCCTTGTGACATGGATGGCTCTGCATTTCCCGGATCGTAAAAACGGAAAACAGAATGCTTTTTCCTTCCTATGGGTGAATTTCCTATGGCTTGCGTTGCAGTTCTGCATGGTTAACAGCATAGCCAATACGAAAGATGTATACCACTACCGGCTCAAAGCCGAGAGATACCTCGTCGAAGGGCAGGACTCGTTGGCGTTGCAAGTAGGAGCCAAATCATTGCAGACAGACCGGAGCCTGACTGCCATGAGAGTGTTTGCACTAAGCCGTGAGAATCTTTTAGGCGAGAAGCTTTTCGATTTTCCTCAATATAACGGTAGCCAAGGTCTGTTGCCCAGTTTGTCTGATACAACCTACGCTCATGATTGGACGAAGGCCTTATACAAACATTTAGGGGGAAAGCCGGGGAAAAATTTGAAAGACAACACCCGGTTTCTCGAACTTCTGTCACAACGGCCTTCGGCCACTGCTGCTGCAAAAGACTACTTGCTTTGCGCCTATCTGTTGGATAAGAACCTTGATGCTTTTGTCGCCGCACTGCCACGTTGCCATGAAGTGAACGACAACCTCCCGTTACATTACAAGGAAGCTCTCATTCTATATAACCGTTTGCATACCACTCCGGCCATTACGTACAAAAACAGTGTAATAGAAACAAACTTGAACGACTTCCTCCACTACGGTATGCAATATACTCATGCGACGGAACGCTCGAACCAATGCCGACGCATGTACGGAAATACGTATTGGTGGTATTATTACTATCAAAAACCTTCTGAATAATCGTAGCTTTATCCCCTATATTCCCGCCATAAATGCCGCAAAGCAATCAGGGGATGATACCATAACATACGTGGACCTGCATATCGCATCACTTTCCGGATGCGTCGCTTCATGTCCGGACGGTAGCAATGTATGGTGCAAAGACGGCACGTACGCTTATCTTTCTGGAAGGGACACCGTGATAGACGTGCACGGGAATAATCCAACATTTCACGGCACTCCGGACATAAAGTCCTGTGGCCTTCCTTGTAGCGGCAGTAGAGACGAATCATCAATTCTACCGTACGCTGTTCTTCCTCTATCCGGTTGTTTTTACGCTTGCCCAAATCCGTTCTTTTCCTTTCTACCTATTCTTTAATACGAATCAAGGCATTGGCCAAAATAGCTGTGACACCACCGGTCGTGATACCGGACGAGAATATGTTTCTCACCGTTTCCGGCAGTTGCGAAAGAATCTCGGGCACCAATTCCACACTTAATCCCAAAGAAAAACTCAACGCCATCACCAACGTGGCCTTGCGGTCGATGGTCTGAGCTGCAATAATACGGATTCCGGCGGAAGCCACTGTGCCGAACATCAATAACGTGGCACCGCCCAATACAGGTTCGGGCATCAAAGAGAACACCAGACCCACGGCCGGGAAAAGTCCCAGCAAAATAAGGAATCCTGCGATATAATATCCCACGTAACGGCTCGCCACTCCAGTCAACTGTATCATCCCGTTGTTTTGGGCAAAGACTGAGTTCGGGAAGGAATTGAACACTCCGGCCAACATAGAATTGAACCCATCGGCCAAAATTCCTCCGGAAGCCCGTTTCACAAACGTCTTTCCCTCTACCGGCTCTCCCGAGATGAGTGAATTGGCCGTGATGTCGCCGTAGGCTTCAATCGCCGTAATCAAATACACCAGTCCCAAAGCGATAAAAGCCGACCAGTCAAAAGACAAGCCGTATTTAAAAGGAACAGGTATATTGAACCCTCCATAACTCTGCACCGAAGAAAAGTCCACCAAACCCATACACCAAGCCACCGCGTAACCGATGACCAGTCCGATGACAATCGAACTCATACGCAGGTAACGGTTCGAACTTCTGTTGAAGAAAATAATCAGCAACAAAACCAAAGCCGCCAGGCCGACATGCTCAAAGCTACCGAAAGTCCCGTTGCTTTTGGCCACCGCACCGCCTCCGCAGGCCGTAATCCCCACTTTGATAAGACTCATGCCTATCAGCGTCACGACAATACCGGAAACCAACGGCGTAATGATTTTACGGGTATATTTCAATAAGCGGCTAATTAACATTTCTACCGTAGAGGCCGCCATACAAGCCCCGAAAATAACGGGAAGACCTCCGGTCAGCCCTGCGGAAATGATAGGACCGATGAAAGAAAAGCTCGTGCCCTGTATGCACAGCAATCCCGTACCGATACCTCCGATTCGTCTACATTGTATAAACGTGGACACGCCGGAAGCAAACAATGCCATGGAAACCAAGAAACTGGTCGTCTCGACATCCAACTTCAAAGCCCCGGCTATGATAAGCGGCGGGGTGATGATAGCCACGAAAATGGCCAATAAATGCTGTAGGGCAGCAAATAAAGTTTCGCGCAAAGGCGGTCGGTCGTTCAACCCGTATATCAACTCTGCTTTTAATTCGGACTTGTTTGATTCTTCCATTGGTTTCTTCTTGTGTACGTTTGATTTATATGTAGAAAAATACCCTACCTTAATAATTTGGGCGCAAAGGTACGAAAAAAACAGTAAAGGAAGCAGGTCTGTTTCGCTTTCTCCTGACAATTAAGAGGCATTTCGAGCCAAATGTTAAAAATCGAGGGCAAATTAGGTATTTTCGCTCCGTCGTTCGTCTTATATATAAAACGTGATTGGAATCGGTGTTACGGCCAACAGGTTCAGCCGTAACAGTCCGAAAAAGATTGAACCTTACTTTTTACTATTATGGGAAAAAACGACTTTTTTAAGGATTTGCCGCGCAGAGGGGCCAAGCATCTGTTGGCTACAATGGCGTGGACTGCTTTTTGCACGGGAACTGTGTATGCACAAGAATGGATTGATGTGACAGACACTTACATCACCAATGCAGACTTCTCCACCGGTACGACGGACGGGTGGGACGCCGGGACTGCGCTTCCCGGCGTGAATGCCACATGGTTGAATGCAGAGTTCTTCCAGTCTTATAATTCTGCCTCGCAAAACGTGCTAGGGTTGAAAGCCGGTCATTACAAACTTACGGTACAAGGATTCCACCGTGCAGGCGGAAATGATAATGGAGCGGCCTACAACGCCGGCACGGAAGTTATCAATGCTTACCTGTTTGCAGGAAAGGATTCGGTGAAGCTAACGTCCCTGTACAGCGAACCTGCAGATGCCAGTGTAGCCAACCAGTTGAACGGATGGCCCGACGGTATGGAAGGACTGAACGCTTGGCTGACCAAATACCCCGAAAGCTATCTGAACGAGGTGACATTCACCGTACAACAAGACGGAAGCGACATGCTGATGGGGATTGCATCCAATACCAATGCGGGTAAAACATGGTCTTGTTGGGACAACTTCAAACTGTATTTCGAGGGAAGCGCGTTTGATGCCTTCTCCGTCAAAATCTCAAAATTGGAAACGTTGCGCGATTCATTGGAAACTTTAGGTATAGCGTCCGCCTCCGAGTTGACCGCCCTCGTCGAACGGTACGGTAGCTACAATGAAAACACTCCGGAGGAGGAAATCGCCGCCGCATCCGTTGTCCTCGAAGAAAACACAGCCACAGCTTTAGGGCTTTGTACGAAGGGGGCTGAGTTGACAGCAAGCATGGCCAAAGCAACCGAGCTGTTGGCGCAAATGGAAGATGGGACATATAATGTGACAGATGCCGTAAAGCAAGAACTGCAAGACGCTATCGGAACTGCGGAAGAGGTTCTGAAACTGTCCACAATGAAAGAAGTTACTGAAGCAATTGGCGACGGCATTACGGCCATGAACACGGCAACATCCAATGCCGTGGCTTACATCAGCCTAAGCTACTCATTACAGAAAGCCAAAGCATTGGCCGACCGTATCGGCGGTTTGGCAGAAACCGAAGCTTACAAGAAAGTAGCTGAATTGTTGGCCTCCACGGAATTGGTTTACGACGATGTGGCTTTGGCCGCACAGACTCTCAATGCAGAATGCCGTACAGCCATGACGCCGGAGTTCCTTTCTACGGCATCCGATGACAATCCGATAGAGCTTACCAGTTTCATTGTCAATCCGAACGTATTCCAAACCGTATCGGAAATGGCTCCTCCTTCCGGTTGGGATTGCGACAAAGGGGCTGCGGACGGTACGTGGTACACGTCTACCGAAGGTACAGGTAATTCAGATCTTTTCTGTAACAGTTGGACCGGTTCCCGTCTGAACCCCTCACGCTATGGCCAAACTATAGGAAGCGATGAACAAGGAGCGGTGAAGTTACCGGACGGACTGTACATATTGAAAGCAGCCACTTATACAAACGCCGGAGCGACCAACGTACTCTTGTACGCCTCGACAGACAGCGTGGATTTCGCCTTTGCGGAAAGCAACGAAGATTGGGACACTTATGTAGAAGCACGCGACGCTCTGGCTACAACGACGGAAACAGAGAACTTTGAAGTGCGCGACGGTAAACTTCACATCGGTATGGTTTGCGTAGGCACGACAGGTGGAAACGGTAAAAGTTGGTATGCCGACAACTTCCGCCTTTATTACATCAAGAGCGATGTAATCTCTGCTTACCGCGACCGTCTGCAAGCCCGACTGGATGAAGCGGCCCTGCTGCATGAAAAGATGGTGGAAGCCGGTATCGACGACAGCGACGACCTCGGTTTTGCCTTGGATCCGGAAAACGGTTATCCCGACTTCATCGAATCCGGAACACAAGAAGAGTTACAATTAGCCATCGAGGATATGGACCGCATGTTGGAAGAAGGCAACACGATTATTACAAATTATGAAACCCTCACGCCTCTCTTAAGCAACGGTACCGTTTTGAACAGTCAATTAAATGAAGGTCTGGTTGTAGCCCAACCTAAGGTTACGGCCGATTTCTCCATGGCATTGGAGGACGCTGCGGCTTACGCGGAAAAGATGACATGGGGAAATTACTTGGACGAAAGGATCGTTGAGAAGACAACTGTATTGAACGATGCGACCGAAGCCTTGAAAGCTTCCATCGCGCTCTGCTTCCCGTTGGGTAAAGCCAAAACCTTGGCCGACCAAATCGGCGGATTGACCGAAAGCGAAGCGTATAAAAACGTGGTGGCACTTTTGAAAAGCGATGAGATTGACCCAATCGATGCCGACGAATTCACGGAACTGTTGAAGATGGAATGTGTGGAAGCCATGACACAGGACGTGAAAGAAAGCGCCAAAGAAAACCCGTTGGACATGACGAGTTTCATTGTCAATCCGAATATCTATCAAAATGCAGTGGACGACAATAATACGCCAATCAACACCGTAGCCAACGGTTGGGAGTGCCAAACGACGGCCGACAGTCAGGAACGTACCAAAGCGACGAGCGGCGACACCTGGTTGTATTGTTGGAGCTGGTCCGGAAAAGAGAGCAACAACATCGCTTCTTCTACCGATTACCATCAAGTTTTAGGCAACTATGGGGCACAAGAAAGCAAGGTCGCTTTGCCCGATGGAGCTTACCGTTTGGAGGCTGCCACTTGGTGTACGAAGACTCCGGAACTGTTGCAGTTGTATGCTTTGACGCGCAACGTGTCTACCGAAATTGTACCCGACATCAACCAAAACGACAGCACGGTTTACGTATTCAGCGACAGCGTGTACGCGGAAGCTGTTTTCAATGCCGATACCGACACATGGGACATCGCTCAAAACACGTTATCTACCACCACGGTCATACCGGAAATTTATGTGGAAAACGGAAGCCTGGTCATCGGTATCAAGGGAAGCGGTGTCATTACCGGGAACGGACAATATTGGTTTGCTGATAATTTCCGCCTTTATTACGTAGGTCCGAACAAAGGCGACAATATCTCGGCTCCCGCCATGGATAACAATGACCTGATGAAAGAAGTGGATGTATATGACTTGTCCGGCCGGATGGTACGCAGACAAGTAAGGAAGTCCGAGGCTCTGCGCGGTCTGCATAAGGGCATCTACATCATGGACGGAAAAAAATACGTAGTGAAATAGAGCAGAATGAAGTAAAATGCAATTCAGGCAGACAGGCCACCAACCATTTTTTCAGGGGACGGCCTGCCTGCCTTTTCAACACAACAGCAAAAATCAACGATGAATTTATGAAAAAGTATGTTTCTCTTGTCTTGTTCTCCTTACTGAGTTGGGCCGTCTGTGCAAAAGACTTTCCGAAAGTCATCCTTGCCGGAGACTATCCCGACCCCACCATCCTGCGCGACGGGAAGGATTACTACATGACGCATTCTCCTTTTTATTATGCGCCGGGCTTCCTCATCTGGCATTCCCAGGACTTGGAGCATTGGGAACCGGTATGCCGTGCCATGGCGCAATGGGAAGGCTCGGCCATGGCACCGGATTTGGTGAAGTATAATAATAGGTATTACATCTATTATCCGGCTGCCGGGACGAACTGGGTGATATGGGCGGACGACATCCGTGGGCCGTGGAGCGCACCGAAAGATTTGAAGGTGAGCGGCATCGACCCCGGACATGTGGCCGATGCGGATGGAAAACGTTACTTGTATCTCTCCGAAGGCAAAGTTGTGCAGCTCTCCGACGACGGATTGTCTACGGTGGGCGAGGTGAGAAAGGTCTACGACGGTTGGCCCTATCCCCGGAACTGGCGGACGGAAGGCATGTATTTGGAATCTCCGAAACTGAACTACCACAACGGCTACTATTACCTCACGTCGGCCGAAGGCGGAACTGCCGGACCGGGCACCAGTCACATGGTCGTGACGGCACGCTCGAAAAGCGTACTCGGTCCGTGGGAGAACTCTCCGTTCAACCCGTTGGTGCACACTTACAGTGAAAGGGAAAGCTGGTGGTCCAAAGGGCACGGCACACTGATAGACGATGTAAACGGAAACTGGTGGGTGGTGTACCACGCATACGCCAAAGGTTACCATACTTTGGGGCGTCAAACCCTTATCGAACCGATCGAGTGGACACCGGACGGATGGTGTCGTGCCAAGTCCACAGGCACGTTTCCCAAGGCAGAGGTTCCCATCCGTCACGGCCTGGAGCTTTCCGACGACTTCCAGGGGACGGAACTGGGGCTGCAATGGACGTTCTGGAAAGAATATGCCCCGAAAGCCGTGACCCTCGAAAACCGGACATTGCGGCTGAAGGCTAAAGGCAAGACTCCGGCAGACGGCCGTTTGTTGTTGGCTACCGCAGAAGACAAGAACTACGAAACCCAAGTTGAAGTCACGGTCGGGAAAAACAATACAGCCGGACTCCTGCTTTATTATAGCGAAAAAGCATACGCCGGACTGGTGTCGGACGGCAAGACATTCACCGTCTACCGGCACGCCGGACAAAAGACAGAATTGCCCAACACGTTAGGCCGACAGTTCACGGTACGGATAAAGAACCAAGGCAACCACGTCTCCATATCGGTTGGAAAGGACGGAAAGGAATGGACCACACTGGCCGAAGGCATAGATGTGTCCGGCATGCACCACAACGCCTATAAAGGTTTCTATGCCTTACGTATAGGATTGGTTTCCATCGGGAAGGGTGAAGCCGCTTTCCGCCGGTTCCGTTATAAAAACGCCGTTCCGCAGGAAAAAGACTTGAGTGCCTACCTGATGGTGTTCCACAAGGACGAAACGCACGGGCTTTACATGGCATTGAGCCGCGACGGATACACGTTCACGGCTCTGAACGACGGGGAACCCGTCTTGGCCGGCGACACGATTGCTTACCAAAGAGGGATACGCGACCCCTATATCTACCGCGGACCGGACGGCGCATTCTATTTGGCCATGACCGACCTCCATGTCTTTGCCCGCCGCGACGGCTACCGCGAAACGGAGTGGGAGCGCGACCGCAACATGTACGGTTGGGGAAACAATAAGGGGCTTGTGCTGATGAAGTCGTGGGACTTAGTAAACTGGAAACGCGCCAACATCCGTTTCGACCAACTGACAGCCGGATTGAGTGAAATAGGCTGCGCATGGGCACCTGAAATTGCCTACGACGAACGGGTGGGCAAACTGATGATTTACTACACCATGCGCTTCCGCAACGAACGTAACAAACTGTATTACGTGTACGTAAACGATGATTTCGACCGTATCGAGAGCCTGCCCCAACTGCTCTACGAATACCCGGACGAAACGGTTTCGGCCATCGACGGCGACATCACCAAGGTAGGAGATAAGTACCATCTTTTCTACGTGGCTCACGACGGACAGCCGGGTATCAAGCAGGCTGTTTCCGACCGTATCAGCGGAGACTACGAATACGATCCGCGTTGGTACGACTTTGAACCGAAATCTTGCGAGGCTCCCACGGTATGGAAACGCCTCGGAGAGGACAAATGGGTGCTGATGTACGATGTATATAGCATCACGCCGCACAATTTCGCCTTTACCGAAACGTCGGACTTCATCACGTTTAAAAACTTGGGACGTTTCAACGAAGGAGTGATGAAATCCACGAATTTCAACGCTCCCAAGCATGGGGCCGTGGTGCATCTGACCACCGAGGAGGCCGACAAGCTTGAAGCTTACTGGAGCAAGAACAAACGGAAATACGTTTCCACGGCATCCATACAGAGGAACCCCTTGTTCCCCGGTTATTATGCCGACCCGGAAATCCTGTATTCCGAGCAAACGCAAAAATACTACGTTTATCCCACGACGGACGGTATACCGGGATGGGGCGGCACGAGCTTCAAGGCTTTCTCGTCCGCCGACTTGAAAACGTGGAAAGAAGAGCGTGTCGTGTTGGATTTGAGACAGGTTTCATGGGCGAAAAAGAACGCATGGGCACCTTGTATCATCGAGAAAAAACAAACAGACGGTAGTTACAAGTATTATTTTTACTACACGGCAGAGAAGCAAGTGGGCGTGGCGGTAGCCGACCATCCGCTCGGCCCGTTCAAGGACA
>ULKH01002163.1_pt1 | contig 16893 bp, 13 predicted proteins | sample 1951111 | NCBI WGS metagenome assembly ULKH01 (sample SAMEA4835496, study PRJEB28245) | human gut metagenome | biome: gut microbiome; material: fecal sample | place: Denmark | collected 2008
TCCGCCGGAGGCGATTACGGGTGAATTAACAATTAAAAATTAAAAATTAAGAGTTAAGAAAAATACCTTTGTGGCCGACATCCGGCAAGGCATATTTTCTTAACTCTTAATTTTTAATTGTTAATTTTTAATTGTTAATTTCCCATTTCCCCCATGCGCTGTATCATGCCGTCGAGCGGGTTAGCCTTACCCTTTGAGTACATCTGCCAGCAGTAGCGGCTGAACATCGACGTCTGGCGCACGCCCCTGCGGTTGCGCGCGTTGAAGGCCATGGAGTAGGGGTTGGCCGGCAGAGGCACGTGCAGCACGGCGCAGGCGCGCTTCACTATGCGCATGAAGCCGAAGGGGCGGCCGTCGGCGTCGAGCATACTCTCGGTAAGGTACACCTCGTGCGAAAGGTCCATAAGGTCGGTCACCGTCTCCATCCAGTAAATGTTCTCCGCAGGCGAGCGTTCCATCAGGTCGGCGAACTGCGCCGCAAGCTTCTTCCTCGCCTCGGCGCGCTGCTCGCGCGTAAGCGTCTGTGCATACTCTGTCAAGTGCCCCGTGCGTGTGTTCATCTCAATAGTCATTGTCATTTTCTTAAATTGTCAGGTTGGTTAAACATGTTACTTGAAAAACAATCGGCTGCAAAGTTACGGCTATTCTGTGCACAATAAGTTCACAACGCTATATACTTTACACCCCGTTTTGCTAAAAAACGTGAACGAGCCTTGCGCTCCGCACAGCCAGCCCGAAAACCGGCCGCGCAACGCCCTGACAGCCAGCGCGTTACCGAAGGCCGCCTTTCACCCCGCAGTTTGCGGCCTCCGGCGGCGCATAAGGCGGCAAACGGCGGGGCAGGGAGCCGTCTCCCGGCGGCGCGGACGCAACACGCTGGCAGCCAACGGGTTGCGAAATGTCATGCGTTCCACTCTTACGATGTATAGTGCAGAGGCTTGGCCGGATGCGTTTTCCGCCGTACCTTTGCCGACGCAAGATGCATCAAGCAAAACAACAAACAATTTTCAAACAACAAACAAACTTAAAAACTTTCAGAACTATGGCAGTATTTTACAAACTTTATCAGGACAACAGGCGCAACTCCAACCACCAGGGCGAATGGTATGCACGCGCCGTACACACGGGAACAGTAGACATCGACGACCTGGCCGAGGAGATGCAGGCCAACTGCACCGTAAAGTGGGCCGACATAGTGGCCGTGCTCAGCGAACTGGTGGAGACCATGCAGAAGCACCTGCAAATGTCGCACCGCGTGAAGCTCAACCGCCTCGGCACGTTCAAAATAGGCATGTCAACCAAGCCCGCGGCCACCATCGACGACTTTACCGCCGGGCAGAACGTCAAGTCGGTACACGTGCTCTTCCAGCCCGAGACGAAAATCGAGAAGGACAAGACCCGCGTGCGCGCCCTCTTGACCGGCTGCAAGGTGCAGGAGCTGCCCAAGAACGCCATCGGCGTGGCCCTCGAAGGGACGGAAGAGGGAGCGTAAGAAAAGCCCCTCCCCAACCCTCCCGAGGGAGGAGGACTGGGAGAGCCGGAAACAGGGACAACCTCTCCCAGAGTTCCCAGCTCTCCCAGAACTCCAAAACAATCAACTTAAAAACAATCAACTTAAAACTATGAGCAACAAAGGAAAGAATACAGTATCAATAATCTTGAAAATCATCGCGGCCGTGGCTACCGCAATACTCGGAGTGTTCGGAGTGAACGCGGCGATGTTATAAAGGTGAGGAGGTGAGAAAGTGAGAAAGTGAGAAGGTGAGGAGGTGGAAAAACCACATTCTCACCTTATTTTTGCTTTTCTCACCCTCTCACCTTCTCACTTTCCCACCTTTTTTTGTATCTTTGCATCTTGGATTATTGCATACAAACAAAAACAAGATAAGAAGCAATGGAATACAACTTCAACGAAATCGAGAAACGATGGCAGCAAAGGTGGGCCGAGGAGAAGACCTACCACGTAACCGAGGACGCGCGGAAACAGAAGTTCTACGTGCTCAACATGTTCCCTTACCCATCAGGGGCGGGCCTGCACGTGGGCCATCCGCTCGGCTACATAGCCTCCGACATATACGCACGCTACAAGCGCCAGCAGGGCTTCAACGTGCTCAACCCCATGGGCTACGACGCCTACGGCCTGCCAGCCGAGCAGTACGCCATACAGACCGGCCAACACCCGGCCATAACCACCGAGGCCAACATCAACCACTACCGCGAGCAGCTTGACAAAATCGGCTTCTCGTTCGACTGGGACCGCGAGGTGCGCACGTGCGACCCACGGTATTACCACTGGACTCAGTGGGCCTTCATCAAGATGTTCAACTCATACTACGACAACGCCTTGCAGAAGGCCAGGCCAATAGAGGAGCTTGAAAAGCACCTCGCCGAGCACGGCACCGACGGCCTCGACGCGGCCTGCTCGGAAGAGCTGAAGCTCACGGCTGCCCAGTGGAACGCCATGACAGAGCAGGAAAAGAGGCAGACGCTGATGAACTGGCGACTGGCTTACCTTGGCGAGACGATGGTTAACTGGTGCGCCGGGCTGGGCACGGTGCTCGCCAACGACGAGGTGGTAGACGGCCTGTCGGTGCGCGGCGGCTACCCCGTTGTGCAGAAGAAGATGATGCAGTGGTGCCTGCGCGTCAGCGCATACGCCCAAAGGTTGCTCGACGGCCTCGACACCGTTGACTGGAGCGACTCGCTCAAGGAGACACAGCGCAACTGGATAGGACGCTCCGAGGGTACTGAAATAGAGTTTGAAGTTAAGAGTGAAGAACGAAGAACGAAGAATTCAAATGCAACAGGACAAGATGATTCTTCACTCTTCACTCTTAACTCTTCACTTAAATTCACCATCTTCACCACCCGCGCCGACACCATTTTCGGCGTCACGTTCATGGTGCTTGCGCCCGAGAGCGAGCTGGTGGCGAAGGTCACCACGCCCGGGCAGAAGGCCGAGGTGGACGCTTACCTTGAGCGCACGAAGAAGCGCACCGAGCGCGAGCGCATCAGCGACCGCTCGGTGAGCGGCGTATTCTCGGGCTCGTACGCCGTAAACCCGTTCACGGGCGAGGACATTCCAATATGGATTTCAGACTACGTGCTGGCCGGTTACGGCACGGGAGCCATCATGGCCGTGCCTGCGCATGACTCGCGCGACTACGCCTTCGCCAAGCACTTCGGCCTCGAAATCCGTCCGCTCATCGAAGGCTGCGACGTAAGCGAGGAGAGCTTCGACGCAAAAGAGGGAATAGTTTGCAACTCGCCAAGGAAAGAATTAATTGAGAATGGAAAATTGAGAATGGATAATTATGATAACCAGCATAAAGGCAACGAGGGTAATCATAATTCTCAATTCTCACCTCTCAATTCTCCATTAATCCTCAACGGCATGACCGTCAAGGAGGCCATTGCCGCTACAAAGAAGTATGTGCAGGAGCTCCGCCTCGGCCGCGTGAAGGTGAACTACCGCCTGCGCGACGCCATCTTCTCGCGCCAGAGGTACTGGGGCGAGCCGTTCCCCGTGTACTACAAGGACGGCCAGCCATACATGCTGCCGGAGGACTGCCTGCCGCTGGAGCTGCCCGAAATCGACAAATACCAGCCCACGGAGACAGGCGAGCCGCCGCTCGGCCACGCAAGGAAGTGGGCGTGGGACACGGCTAACAAGTGCGTTGTTGACAAGTCATTGGTTGACAACGTGACCGTCTTCCCCCTCGAGCTGAACACAATGCCGGGCTTCGCAGGCTCGTCGGCGTACTATTTAAGGTACATGGACCCGCACGACGACCAAGCCCTTGTAAGCCCCGAGGCCGACGCGTACTGGCGCAATGTCGATTTGTACGTAGGCGGAACGGAGCACGCCACGGGCCACTTGATTTACTCGCGCTTCTGGAACAAGTTTCTGCACGACCTCGGAGTGTCGTGCGAGGAGGAGCCGTTTAAGAAGCTCGTCAACCAAGGCATGATACAGGGACGAAGCAACTTTGTGTACCGCGTGAACAACGACGACCACGACGCAGCTCCCGTGTTCGTCTCCCTCGGCCTGAAAGACCTGTATGACACCACGCCAATACACGTCGATGTGAACATAGTGCACGGCGACGTGCTCGACATAGACGCCTTCAAGGCATGGCGGCCGGAGTACGCTAACGCCCAATTCATACTGGAAGACGGCAAGTACGTGTGCGGCTGGGCGATAGAGAAGATGTCGAAGTCGATGTACAACGTAGTCAACCCCGACATGATTGTAGAGCGTTACGGTGCCGACACGCTGCGCCTGTACGAGATGTTCCTCGGCCCCGTGGAGCAGAGCAAGCCGTGGGACACCAACGGAATAGACGGCTGCCACCGCTTCCTCAAGAAGTTCTGGGCGCTCTACACCGACAAGGACGGCATGAAGGAGCTGACTGACGGCGAGCAGACGCCGGAAGAGCTGAAGAGCCTGCACAAGCTAATCAAGAAGGTGACGCAGGACATTGAGGCGTTTAGCTACAACACGTCGGTGGCCGCCTTCATGATATGCGTTGGCGAGATGGCGCAGATGAAGTGCCGCAACCGCCGCGTGCTGACCGACCTTGTGAAGCTAATCGCGCCCTTCGCGCCCCACATAGCCGAAGAGCTGTGGCACCGCCTGGGCAACGACGGCACGGTATGCGACGCACAGTGGCCCGAGTTCGACGAGAAGTATCTCGTAGAATCGACCGTGCAGATGACCGTGTCGTTCAACGGCAAGGCGCGTTTCCAGATGCAGTTCGCCGCCGACGCGGACAACAAGACGATTGAAGACGCGGTGATGGCCGACGAACGCTCGGCCAAGTACATCGGCGACAAGAGCGTAGTCAAGGTAATCATCGTGCCCAAGAAGATTGTGAACATAGTTGTAAAGTAAGGTTTTGCGGTTATGGGGTTATGCGGTCTTACGGTTGCAAGTGTCACCGTATAACCCCAAGACCGTAAAACCTCATAACCGCAAAAATGCCATGAACCCAACAATCAAAAACGAGCTGAAGGACTACCTGAACATAACGCTCGGCCTGATGCTCTACACGTTCGGCTTCACCGTGTTCCTCCTGCCATACGAAATCGTGACGGGAGGCATCGCCGGAATAGGCGCCGTGGTGTTCTACGCCACGGAGTTCCCCGTGCAGTACACGTTCTTCATCATCAACGCCGCGCTCATCGTGGCCGCGCTGAAGATACTCGGCTGGCGCTTCCTGACGAAGACCATCTACGCCACGTTCGTGCTCACCTTCCTCTTGGAGGTGGCACAGGACGTGGTGGTGCAGCCCGACGGCACGTTCTACAAGCTCCTCGGCGAGGGCAACGACTTCATGTCGCTCGTCATCGGCTGTATGATGACCGGCACGGCCCTGGCCATAGTCTTCCTCAACAACGGCTCCACGGGCGGCACCGACATCATAGCCGCCGCCGTAAACAAATACCGCAACATATCCCTTGGCCGCGTAATCCTGCTCATCGACGTGTGCATCATAGGCAGCTGCCTCTTCATCGACACCTTCGGCCCCGTCGAGATACGCCTCCAGAAAGTAGTCTTCGGCTTCTGCACCATGTTCATCGAGTGTTCCATGCTCGACTACGTGATGAACCTCCAGCGCCAGTCAGTCCAGTTCTTCATCTTCTCCAAGAAATACCAGGAAATAGCCAACGCCATAGCCAAGACCACCGACCACAGCCTGACGATACTCGACGGTCACGGATGGTACAGCGGCAAGCCCACCAAGGTAGTCTGCCTACTGGCAAAACGCCGCGAGAGCCTCACCATATTCCGCCTCATAAAAGCCATCGACCCCAACGCCTTCGTAAGCCAAAGCTCCGTAATCGGAGTATACGGCGAAGGCTTCGACCAAATAAAGGTGAAAGTGCCGAAGAAATTAAAAATGAAAAATGAAAAATGAAAAATCCATTACTCTGGTACTCACAGCTCTCCCATAACTCCCAGCTCTCCCAGCCCTCCCACAACCCAATTATGAATTATGAATTATGAATTGTGAATTATGAATTGTAAAAAGATAGTTTTCGCCACAAACAACGCCCACAAGCTCGAGGAAATACGCGAGATGCTCAACGGCACCGGCGTGGAAATACTCTCGCTCGGCGACATAGGATGCCACGACGACATACCCGAGACCGCCCCAACCATCGAAGGCAACGCCCTGCAAAAAGCCCGCTACATATACGACAAATACGGAATGAGCTGCTTCGCCGACGACACCGGCCTCGAAGTGCGCGCCCTCGGCGGCGCTCCCGGCGTCTATTCCGCACGCTACGCCGGCGGCCCCGGCCACGACAGCGAGGCCAACATGGCCAAACTGCTCGCCGAACTGCGGCCTTTCACCGACCGAAAGGCCCGCTTCCGCACCGCCATTTGCCTCATCCTCGCAAACGCCTCACAGCCAGTCACTTTCGAAGGCGTCGTCAACGGCGAAATCACCGCCGAACGCCACGGCTCGGAAGGCTTCGGCTACGACCCCGTGTTCCGCCCCGACGGCTACGCCGACACCTTCGCCCAGCTCGGCCCGGAGGTGAAAAACAAGATATCGCACCGCGCCCTGGCCGTGAGGAAGCTCGTGGAATACCTGAAAAAAATTGACAAATGACAATATAAGTTGTATGAAAAATATAATCATTTCATTACTTTTATTAATCCCGATGCAAATGTTTTCCATGAAAATAGGCGAATGGAAAGCATACATGACCTATGGAGACATCAGCGACATAGAGCCAGCAGGCAACATGATATACGTCTTAAGCTCAAACAATATCTTTTCATACAACATTGCGGACAACAGCATATCAACGTACGACAAGACAAGGCAGCTCAACGACTGCACAGTAACCCACATAGCATGGAACAATACTGTAAAACGGCTCATCATAATATATGAAAACTACAACATTGACTTGATTGACAATAATGAAAATGTCATCAACATATCAGAGTATTCCAACAAATCGATGACGGAAGAAAAAACCGTTAACAACATAACCATACATGGAAAGTACGCGTATGTATGCACCGCCTTTGGGATAATAAAAACAGACATGCTCGACGCCCAAATAAGCGACACGTACAAATTGAACAAAAATGTAACAGGCTGTACTGTCACAGAGAAAAAAATATATGCCAATACAAGCAACGGCGTCTACGAATGCCTGCTGTCTGAAAACCCTCTTGATTATTCCAATTGGAAGCCGTCAAGCGATGAAGTTTCGTTCAAGAACGACAACGACATAACAAATACAAACGCCAACGGATACAATGAACATTACGTCTATGACAAATACAACAAATGCTATTGGAGCAACCAAAAAGACGGAAAACTGCAATCTTACACGATAGACAGTAACGGCAACAAAACCTTCACGAGAAACGACATCTGCCCCGACGGCCCGAAATACAACTATTTCGGCTTCCTTAAAATACACGGGGACATGCTGTATTCATGCAATGGCGAAACGTGGGACGGGGGACATCCCGCATCAATACAGATATACGACTGGGACAATGACGAATGGACCACGTTTGACAATACAGAGACTGAAAAAGTATTGGGCACGAAATTCCAAGACGTGCTTACGCTCGACGTAGACCCGGCTGACCCAAAACATATAGTGGCAGGCTCGCAACGGGGACTGTTTGAATTTTACAACGGCAGGCTGACTAAACACTGGAACGACGAGAACAGCCCCATATATTTCGTGAACGGACTGGAAGGAAACAAAAATTATGAAATAATTTGTTCCACAATATTCGACAAAAGCGGAAACCTTTGGATTGCCAATAGCGGAAGCACCAAAAACACGATGCTCAAACTTACGGCAGAAAAAGAATGGCTTACGCCAAGCAACCAAGTGCAAACAGAAAATTCCGCAAACATGAAGTTCATGGGCTTTGACGGAGACATACTGTGGATGTTCAGCAAATACTGGGAACACCCGGCTGTATATGCGTACAATACAGTGACAGAGACGTTGACCGAATATTCACATTTCGTAAACGAAGACGGGACGGCATTTACAAACGTCACATGCAACGCTATAGCCAAAGACTTGGACGGCAACATCTGGGTCGGTACAAACTCCGCGCTCCTCACTCTTACAAGAGAATACATAAACAATCCTGAATTAGGTTTCTACCAGTACAAAGTACCACGCAATGACGGGACAAACCTGGCTGACTATCTTCTTTCCGGACTGAGCATAACGGCCATAGCAATAGACAACGCCAACCGGAAATGGATTGGAACGCTAAACAACGGCCTGTACGTGATAGGTGACGACAATATCACAGAAGAACAGCATTTCACAAAGAGCAACAGCGGCATCATTTCTGATAACATAAAAAGCATCGCAATCGACAATGCCACCGGCAACGTGTACATAGGCACCGACAAAGGACTTTGCTCATACCAAAGCGAAGCCACGGCGCCGAACGAGAAAATGACAAAAGACAACGTGTGGGCATATCCCAACCCAGTAAAACCAGATTATACGGGTCTTGTCACAATAGTAGGGCTTTCAAGCAATGCAGATGTGAAAATAACAACGTCAAACGGCACCCTCGTAGCCGAAGGACGCAGCACGGCAGGTTCTTTCCAATGGGACTGCACCGATATGGAAGGAAGACGCGTGGCAAGCGGTGTGTATATGGTACAGACAGCCACGGCAAACGGAAACAAAGGCACCGTATGTAAAATCGCTGTAATAAACTGAAAAGCATAACATCAAAGGCAATGAAACTGTCAAAAAAATTACTTGCAACATACATCGTTCTGCTAATATTGTTCACCACTTCCATAATAGCAGCATTTACCATACCTACGTCCTTTATAAGGAAAAACGTCATCGAATCAGCAATACAGATAAAAGAAGAAGGTTTATGGTTCAAGCCATTTGGCCTTTTCCTGTTCCAAATAGACAACATGACCGATTGCCTGATGATGAACATCTGCGTATCTGCAGATGAAAACAACAAAATTAAGGCTGCAATGACGGCGGAATTTGCCCAACCGTCAAACGGAGGCATAATGTACCATGAAATGGCCAACACGACATTGATGGCGGCTGAAAAAGGACGGCAGGCCGCCACAGAACACGATGAATATTCCAGATACTGGCATGGTTATCAAATAATACTGCGCCCGCTTTTATGTATTTTCAATTACAAGCAGATAAGAATCATAAACTACATCATCTTCACATCGCTGTTTTCCATTGTAATAATACTATTGTACCGTAATGCCGGAAAAGTTGCTTCACTGAGCTTCCTTGCCGCAATGTTCGCCACAAACATATTCATTATCCCATTGGCGTTGCAATTCAGCACATGCTTTTACATAGCTTTTTTAAGCATGATTGTGTTGCTTTCAAGACCGGATATAACGAAAGACAAGAACAAGTCGGCTGTAACATTTTTTACAATAGGCGCCGTAACAAGCTTCATGGATTTTCTTACCACTCCCATATTGACACTCGGCTTACCTTTGGCAGCAGCTGGAATGACTGACAATAAAGGAAAAAACACATCGATAAGAAACATAACCGCAAACAGTATTGCTTGGTTCGGAGGCTATGCTTCACTATGGGCCTCAAAATGGATTGTAGCAAGTCTCATAACTGGAAAAAACGTAATTTCAACAGCATTGGCTACCGCACAATACAGAATGAGCGACACCATCATATTCGGAGGAAAACTAATAAGTTTCGAAGACTTTTTTTCAAAAATCACCGAAAGCCTGCAATACAAATCAGTCTTTATCTTTCTTCTTTTCAGCACCATCGCCGCAATGGCAATCATAGCCACCTTGATTTACAAAAAGAAGAAATACTTAAAAACCTACGGATGGCTTCTTATAATATCCGCGATGCCCGCGCTATGGTTCATTGTACTGAAAAACCATTCGATACAACACATATTCTATACATGGCGTGACTGGATTTTAACAATATGGTGTGTCATAATCTTTATTTGTAGCACTTATAAGAAACCTGAAACAAAATGGACATAGCCGTACTTATACCATGCCTCAACGAAGCGGAAAACATACAGAAGGTAGTAAAAGACTTCCAGACAGCCCTGCCGGAAGCCATAATATACGTATATGACAACAACTCGACCGACGATACGGCAGCCATAGCCGAAAAGGCTGGCGCCATAGTACGGCAGGAAAAGAGGCAAGGCAAAGGCAACGTCATACGCCAAATGCTGCGCGACATAGAAGCCGACTGTTACCTGATAGTCGACGGTGATGACACGTATCCGGCCGACATTGCCGGTGAAATGTGCCGCCTCGTGACTGAAAAAGGCATCGACATGGTGATAGGAGACCGCCTGTCGTCAACCTACTTTACGGAAAACAAAAGGGCATTCCACAACGAAGGCAACAAGCTCGTAAGGTTTATGATAAACAAACTGTTCCATAGCAATATCCATGACATAATGACCGGATACAGGGCGTTGAGCAGGCAATTCGCAAAAAACCTGCCGATAATAACAAAAGGTTTCGAAATAGAAACGGAAATGACAATCCACGCGCTCGACAAAAACTACAAGATAGACGAAATAAACATAGAATACCGGGACAGAAAAGAAGGCAGCACGTCGAAACTAAACACTTACAAAGACGGCATGAAGGTAATAAAAACCATCTTGCAGCTTTTCCGAGACTACCGACCGCTGGCCTTTTTCGGCAGCATAAGTTTGCTTATGGCGGCAGTGTCAGCCGCCATGTTCATACCCATACTGCAAGAATACATGGATACAGGACTTGTTCCACGCTTCCCGACGCTCATCGTCAGCGGTTTCATATTCATTTTTTCAATGCTGATGTTAGTGTGCGGAATAATACTCGACGTAATAGCCAGCAAGCATAAACAGCTTTACGAAATATTGGTAAACCTGTCATTAAAAAATGAAAAATAAAAACAATACAAAGCTACACAAACTGCAATAATATAAACTTTTATACGGATGATTTCAGTCTGCATGGCCACATACAACGGCGCTAAGTACATCAAGCAACAGCTATGCTCCATCATCAGCCAGATAGGGGAGGGCGACGAGGTGATAATATCCGACGACGGCTCGACAGACTCCACGCTCGATACGATAAGGAGCATGGCCGACGGCAGGATAAGGATAGTCGAAGGCCCTTGCAGACAGTCGCCAACGCTCAACTTCGAGAACGCCCTCAGCCACGCCAAAGGCGACTACATCTTCCTTGCCGACCAGGACGACGTGTGGCTGCCCGGCAAAGTAAGCACCTGCATGAAGTGGCTCAACCGCTACGACTGCGTTGTAAGCGACGCGGAAATGGCCGACGAAAACCTGCGCGTCATTGAAAAATCTTATTACAGCGTACACCGCACCAAACCAGGACGCTGGTACAATCTCTTTGTGAAAAACGGCTACATGGGCTGCTGCATGGCCTTCACAAGGCGCGTGCTCGACGCCGCGCTGCCCTTCCCGAACGGCATTGCCATGCACGATTTGTGGATAGGCAACGTGGCGGCGTTCAGGTTCAGCGCCAGGTTCATCGGCGAAGCTCTCGTAACATACCGGTGCCACGGCGGCAACGTGTCGTTCACCGCCACGGGCAAAAGCGGCTTTTCGCTACGCAAAAAGCTGTCAATCAGGCTCTCAACGGCCATCAATCTGATAGCAAGAAGACAATGAAAATAAGCTACGTAATAGAAGACTTTTCCGTATGCGGCGGCATCGAACGCATCGTGTCGCGCAAAGCCAGCATCCTGGCCGCCCGTTACGGTCACGACGTAACCATCATATCAGTATATGAGGACGACCGCCCCATACGCTATCCGCTGGACGGAAGCATAAAGACAATACGCCTCCACGTGCCTTTTACGGAAAAGACAACCAATCACGGATTAATGGCCCTGCGCCGCGTAAAAACATTAATCCTGGCCGCCAGTCGGCTGAACAAGGCGTTGAAAACGACTGAACCAGACATTGTTTTCTTCACAACCACGCTCGGCGCACTGCTCTTGCCGCTGTGCCGCACGAAAGCAAAAACCGTATTCGAATCACACCTTGCACGCAAATTCACACCATACAACACGTTTTTCAAACTCACAGAACTGAAATCCGACGCCATAGTGTGCCTTACCAGCGGCGACGCGAAGGAATACAAGACGGCCAGAAGGATTGAGGTAATCCCAAACTTCATCGATAAACCTAAGTCTTGCGTGAAAGATTACGCCGTAAAACGCGCCGTGGCCGTAGGCAGGCTCGAGCGTCAAAAAGGCTTTGACATACTCATCAACTGTTGGAAAGCGGCCATAGAAACGCATCCCGGCTGGCAGCTCGACATCTACGGCGAAGGCCCGTTGCGCGACGAATTGCAAAGGCAGATAGACTCTTTTAGACTACAAGAAATAATAAAGCTACGCGGTACATGCACCGACATGGCCGAAAAATACACTCAATACAGCCTGCACCTCATGTCATCACGGCATGAAGGCCTGCCAATGACACTGCTCGAAGCACAAGCCGCAGGACTGCCCTCGGTAACTTTTGACTTTGAATACGGCGCAGCCGACATCGTGACCGACGGCGTAAACGGCTTCCTCGTGCCGCAAAATGATACAAAAAAATTCACCAACAGACTTGCACAGATAATGGATTCTGAAAATCTGCGAGCACAATTCGGAACCAAAGCAAAAGAAAACGTCAAGGCATTCTTCACCGAAAATATTATGTGGAAGTGGGAAGAGTTTATAAAAAAAACGACAAATAAACAAAACGGATGAAACCAAATTGCCAACTGGGAGCATATTACGCTGAAAAGGCTGTCACGGCATTGCTCTTCGCCATGATTTGCTTCGTCGCCCTGCACTCGTTCATATACCCTTTCGACTATGTAAGATATGAAGTGAGCGACTGGTTGATAAACTACCAGGGCGGCTTCGTGCGCCGCGGTCTTATCGGCGAGCTGCTGCTGCAACTCGAACATATCAGGCCATACAACGTGAGGCACGCCATACTCGGCATCGAAATAATATTTTACGTATTGTTTTTCGCCGTCACTTTCAGGATATTCACCAAATACAGATGGAGCCTTCTGGCAGCCATGTTCCCCGTGGCGTGCGTAACCATATCAATGGGTTGCTACCGCCGCGACTTCATGATGCTGTGCCTTTGCGCACTGACGTTTTACCTGTTTTTCAAATATCTGAAAGAAAAAAGGAAGACGCTGCTTGTTTTGTCGGTCGCCGTAATGTCGCTTGGCATTGTCGTCTACGAGCCTGTTTTCTTCGTGCTCGTACCCGTACTCGCCTTGCAATATTGGAACGCCTGCGGCGAAAGGAAATGGCTTAAAACGGCACTTGTTTTCACCCCCCACAGCCTGTATGCTGTTGTCGTGCGTTTATAGCGGAAACGGGGCGCAGACCGACGCCATCTGGCAGTCGTGGATGCCATATATGACGGCCGACGGCTACAACCCGGCCGACGGCATGGGCGGTGCCGTCGAGTTCTTGAAACTCACCAATACCGACGTTTTCAAAATGCACCTTGAAATCAGCTTCGGCGACAACATACCGTTGTCCGTCGCGACCCTAATCATAGTCCTGTCTCTTGCATTCTTCCTTTGCACCAACGTACCGCAAATAAACAAAACACGAAAGACCATCACATGCACAGGATATAACGGCGGATTGGGACGCATACTGATTTTTCAACTATTGGTGCAGTCACCATTGTTCACCGTGCTCTCAACCGATTACGGCAGGACGCTGCCCATGAGCCTGTACACGTCTTTCTTCCTCTTCCATTATTCACACGCAAACGGAATAAAGATTAATGTCACACCGCTGCTGGAAAAGGCAGCCGACAGGCTGACGGGCCTGCTCAACCGTGCGCCCGTTTGCGGCAATCCGTACTTTTACATACTGGTAATCCTTGTTTTTCCGTTCCAGATATTCATGCCGTCGTTATGGCGTGACAACATAATAATGCACCTATACGACAAAATAATGAAATACATTTTATGAATTAAATAAAATCATATTTGTCTGAAGTTGGAATTAAATTGCTACCTTTACGCCCATGAAACTTAGCATCATCGTGCCGGTGTACAACGTGGCGGAAACGCTTGAACGCTGCGTGCGGAGCATCACCGGGCAAGGCTACCGCGACTTCGAGCTGCTGCTGGTCGACGACGGCTCGACCGACGGAAGCGGTCTTTTGGCCGACAAAATGGCGCAAACGGACGCGCGGTTGACCGTCTTTCACAAGGCGAACGGCGGCCTTTCAGACGCGCGCAACTACGGCCTGGAGCGTTCGCACGGGCAATACGTCACGTTCGTCGACAGCGACGACGAGCTTGCCCCGGGCACGCTGGCCGCCGTGATGGCCGTCGTGGCGGCGCACAAGGACTACGACATACTGGAATATCCCGTGACGGAAAGGCCGGGAAGGGCGGACTGCCACCTGTTCAACCCCGGCGACGAGGAATACGCCGACGCGGCCGACTGGCTCTCGGAGCACGGCCTGGCGCACTGCTGGGCTTGTAACAAGGTGTACAAGCGGTGGGTGTTCGACGGTATAAGGTTTCCCGTAGGCCGCAAGTTCGAGGATGTGCTGACGATGGGGCGCATCGTAGCCAAGCGGCCTTTCATAGCCACCACGGGACAAGGCATGTACCTGTACCACTGGAACGGCGGCGGAATAATGGCACAGTCGCACGGCGACGGGCTGCTGCCTCTACTTGAGGCGCAGGTGGAAACTGTCGTCCGCCTCGGCTTGGACACGCGCGACAGCCGCTGGCACAAGCTGTACATGGACATGTTCACCATCCAGCTGCACACATACCGCGCCACGGGACGCATCCTGTTGCGTCCGCAGCGCGTGTCGCTACACCGCAGCTATGGTGCGAAAGGGCTTCTGAAGGCCGTATTGTTGAACATATTTGGACTTAAAACGACGTGCCGACTGTTCAAGGCATTAAAGCGTTAAAGCCGCTTACAGACGAAAAGAAAGCCTTATATAACGTGAATTTGGTATAAGAAAACATCCTTTGTAGGGACATAATTCATTATATCCGCACGTTCTGAAAGAACGTTTTTCATTGCTGCGCTTGTGTAATACGCCTCTTCGCGGCGTGCGGACATAATGAATTATGTCCCTACAAAGGGTATTTTCGCTGTTTGTGGAAAATAGAAGTTATGCCGAACTCACGTTTATATAACGTAAGTTTGGCATAAAGCCATTACTGCAACAATCATTGTTCAAATAGTCAATAGCATTTTGTCATTCCGCGTCTGAGCGCGGAATGACAAAATGCCACTGACCGCTTGAGTTTATATTATAAGCACGCTTCCTTACGTTGAATCAATGTATTGTAAAGGTCTATATACATCCTGCTTACCATTGAATAGTCGTGGTATTTGCGCACGAACTCTATTCCCTGACGCTTCATATCCATTATTTTTACAGGGTCGAGCAACGTGCGGCGCAATACTTCAAGGTTATATTCATCCTCCCCGGGACGAACGTTAATTATCGGACGCAGCTTATTTTCTCCTATAAAACCATAAAAATCCTCTTCGCCGCCACCTATGACTACCGTGCCGCGCGCCATGGCCGCCAGCGAATTCATCGACGGGGTATAGCTGTAAAGCTGGTCTACGAGCACGTCGGCCTCGCCTAAAAGCCTGCAATACTCGTCATACGGCACACCTTCTACAACCTTTACATCTATTCTCCCCGGGTTTTCATCGGCCACTTGCCTTACAAGACCGGCTATATACCTTGCCCCTTTGATGTAATCACGCCCGGGCTGAATACCCACAAGCACCGTTAAAGGACGTTCAGGCGTAATTTCCGCGACACATGCTTCAGCCGGTATTTCCATCGGCAATGGTATGTAATGCAACTTTTGGTTATATGGAAAAACATCATAACACAACCAATATTCATAAAGACAAGGCACAAGGGCGTCGGCCATGCGGCTCGCATAACTCCAGCAATGCACTACTTCGGGCAATTCCATTTCGGCTAAACGCGCCCTGTTGGCCTCGGCGTTTTGTTTTTTACCTTTATAGTATGTGTCAGAATATGCAGGCACACCTTCCGCCTGGCGTTTCAATACAAACGGGTCGTCGCCGTAACAACCTTTCACTATGCAGCGGTTATGCCGTTTAAGGAAGCGCAGTATAAGCTCGTTCCACTTCATTTTAAGCGGAACAAACTGGTAATTATGTATCTGCACAACATCGTTGCCTACAAGTTTCCGGACATTGACAAGCAGTTTCCACAATACTTTCAGTCCGCCCAGTTTGCCCCAACGCATGTTCCTGCGCAAGTCAATGTCGCGCGGAGAGTTGTGCCAGTTGTTGCCGTCAGACGCCAAGAGGACGTCATGACCGCATTCAGCAAGTCCTTTTTTCAACGTATTGTGCAGGAAACTGGCTTCGCCAAAAAGCAATATCCTCATCTTGTTTGTCTTGCATTATAGAATATGTCGAGCCTCGGGTCGATGTATGCGCTTTCCACGTCGGCGGCCGAGAGCACGCTGTGGAAGAGCATGTACGTCTTCCATTGCTTATTCTTGTTGGCCCGGAGCGCGGATACTTTATCAGGATAACGCCGCGCGAACTCGTCAGAATACCACACGAAGCAGGCCGGGCGGCGCACCTCGGGGCGGTCGGTACCGTGGATGAAGTAGCCGTCCTCGCCAAGGCTCTCGGCGTGGTCGGAAAGATACAGCAGCACGGCGTTGCGTCCGCGCAGGCGGTTTATCAAAGAGTGCCACACGTAGTCGGAATAGACTATGGTATTGTCATACGAGTTGCGCATCTCTTCCGCCGTGTTGGCGGATATTACGCGGCTGTCAATCACCGGCCTGA
>ULKH01002379.1_pt1 | contig 16846 bp, 10 predicted proteins | sample 1951111 | NCBI WGS metagenome assembly ULKH01 (sample SAMEA4835496, study PRJEB28245) | human gut metagenome | biome: gut microbiome; material: fecal sample | place: Denmark | collected 2008
AGTCAATTTTTAAACATGATACCGGAAGCCACGTTGATGGCTATCCTAATTATCGTCTTCATTGCCGACTTCGCGTCGAGTCGCAGCCAGGAGCGCAGGTGGTTCAATCCGCTGGTGTGCCTGCTCTTGCTTGTGCAGACGGTAGTGTCTGCTGTGCCTCAGGAGCCTACGTCGGCCTTCGGCGGCATGTATGTTACCACAGCGGCCGTCAACGTGATGAAGGCAATACTCGCCGGCGGTACGCTAATCGTGACGATACAGGCGCGTAAGTGGCTGAGCCGTCCCGACACGAGCTTCAAGGAGGGCGAGTTCTACATGCTGGTAATATCCACGTTGCTCGGAATGAACATGATGATGAGCGCGGGCCACTTCCTGATGTTCTTCCTCGGCCTTGAGATGGCGTCTGTGCCTATGGCGTGTCTTGTGACTCTTGACAAATACCGCCACAACTCGGCTGAGGGAGCTGCCAAGTTCATACTTACGGCCATGTTCTCAAGCGGCGTAATGCTGTTCGGCATATCGTTCATATACGGCGCGGCAGGCACCCTTTACTTTGACGACGTTGCCTTGGCGCTTGCGCAGAAGCAGCATCTCACGATGAGTGTGATGGGTCTTGTGTTCTTCTTCAGCGGTCTGGGCTTCAAGATAAGCCTCGTGCCTTTCCACTTCTGGACGGCTGACGCCTACCAGGGAGCGCCTACAACGGTTACGGGCTACTTGAGCGTCATCTCCAAGGGAGCCGCTGCGTTTACGCTTATGGCCATTCTCATGAAGGTTTTTGCGCCGCTTACCGAGTATTGGACGTACGTGCTCTACATTCTCGTGGCGCTTACGATAACGGTGGGCAACCTCTTCGCCATACGCCAGAAGGACCTCAAGCGCTTCATGGCGTTCAGCTCCATATCCCAGGCAGGATATATCATGCTTGCGGCGATTGGCGACAGTGCCATGGGCGTGGCCGCCCTGTCGTACTACGTGCTGGTTTACGTAGTGGCTAACATGGCCGTCTTCGCAGTGATAGGAGTTGTTGAGGAGAACAACGGGGGCGTTACCGACATGGACGCTTACGACGGTCTTTATACCACAAACCCGAAGCTCTCGCTGCTGATGACCTTCGCGCTGTTCTCGCTGGCGGGCATACCGCCTTTTGCCGGCATGTTCAGCAAGTTCTTCGTGTTCATGGCGGCTGCCCACGAGGGCTCTCCGCTGACGTACGTAGTGGTGTTCATAGCGTTGGTAAACACGGTGGTGAGCCTTTACTACTACCTGCTGATTGTCAAGGCTATGTACATCAAGAAGTCAGATGCGCCGCTGCCTACGTTTAAGAGTGACGGCAATACAAAACTGGCTCTCGCGCTTTGCACGGCAGGCATACTGCTCTTCGGCGTATGCAGCTGCTTCTACGACTGGATTGCCGCAGCAGCATAGTCATATAGTCACATACATTAAGGCGGACGGGCCCGGGCGTAAGCCCTGCCCGCCCGCCTTAATGTATGCGTGGGTTTGAGCCAGAAAAGTGAATGATGTAATCAGTTGAAAGCAGTGTGATATGCAGTATTAGGCGATATGGAACAGTTTGCTGTTGTAGCTTTGTTTATAATCCCTTACGTACACTTTTCATTTCTTTTGACTTTACGCTTAAATGAGTAGCGAAAAAACGTAATTCCTGCATAAGAGAGATCTTGTTTCAAACCCGTTATTGTCAATAACGCCAATATTCAATGGCGGTTCTTCTAACTCCTATTTAATTTTGCACTTGTTGATTGTAAAGCGTTATGATGCAAAGCGTTGATTAACACGTGATACATTCGTTTGTGGCCTTTTACCATATAAAAAAATGCGAATAGCAAGGTAAAAAGCCGTGTTTTATAAGTAAACAAATGATGATAATTTTCGCGAAACCTCCGTCAGTCTGTCAGCATAGAGGATAACACGCTGTTTATCAAGACGTTTGCTGCTGAAAGATTGAGTAGGTATCTTTCAGTCTCCTTCATCCCTGCAACTGACGGGAAACGGGCTGACAGATGTAAGTACGGCATCTGTCAGTCTGTAAACAGTTGATGGTCAGGCTGTTAAGCGCAAGACTGAAAGATGACAGATATTTACCGAAAATGTCTTTACACCAAAGCTGTGTCGTCAGCCAAATTCTTTAACCGTCGTCGGCAAGTCACCGGCCTGCCGCATTATTGGTTCATCCGCTGTTTAAGTGCATGCGGGAATATACATTCATATCGGCTTTTTCGACGTCCTTATATTGTAATATTTCATACAATCAAATTGCAAATGCCCCCCGTTAGAGCCCTTTAGAAGCGCAAAAGACCGCAAAACGCATGATGAAAGGCCGCAGTTTGCATTGCAAAATGCGGCCTTTTGTAAGTATCAGGATGTCAGTATATTATGCGGTTACTTGACAATAAACTTCTTCCCGTCCATGATATAAATGCCCTTTGGTAATTTTTTGAGGTCGCCGTCACTGTTCACCATGCGTCCGTCAACGGTATAAACCGGGCCACGCTTGAGGCTGTCGACATCTGCTGTTGTCACGTCATCGATGCCGGTTGGCGTGCTGTAATTTACAGAGTTGGACTCGGCTGACTCGTCACCGTCAACCGTTGCGGTAATGGTGTATACTCCCTCCGCCGCGTTCTCAACAACAAATTCGGTAGCGGTTATACCTGTCTGCACGGGTGTGCCGTCTCTGTAAACGGTGTAAGTTATGCCTTCGTCGCCAGCTGCTTTGGCTTTCAGCGGTTCAAGCTGCTGGTCTGCTGTCTTCAGTGTGGCAGAAATCGCCCAGTTCCAGGCGTAGCCGTAGTTTTCTGTAAGCGATCTCCAGTAATCAGGAGTTGCCGATGACGAGATGAGGTCGCTGTAATATGGTGTCACCGTTACTCCTTCATAGCCAAGTAAAGGATGGCCTCCTGAATTATATGTGATGAAATAGCCCACTGACAGGTCTTGCCCTGCAATAACTGGCACGGGTTTGTCAAGACGCACAGTCGTGAACCTTTCGCCGAGAGTTGACGGATCTACGTCCTGCATGTAAATAATATTCTCACCATACATGACATAAACTGACAATGTAAGTGCAACGTTTTCATATAGTCCGAAAGTGATGTGTGACACCTCTTGTCCTACTTTATCGGCTATCTCTGATGCCGGGAATTTCACAGCAACGTAACTTTCGATAACGCTACTGCCGGTCATTGCTATGCCTCTCAGCGTACCTTCGCCTGTGTTGTAGGTCAACACTGGCGCAGAGGACACTGGCTTCCACGTCAGGTTCAGGTTCTTGCCGTCTGTCGTTCCTTTCAGGTCGTAGGGCGCTTCAGTGCGCTGTGCTATGGTGTTGGTGAATCGCATCACGTCGCTCGCCGGCGACTCCCAACCGTTTTCATATACGGTGGTTATGTAATAGTCGAATACGCCGTAGTCGGTCAACGTCGTAGTGTATTCCGTTGCTTCGGTCTCAGTCACTATTTCGCCGTTGCTGTATATTCGATAGCTCTTTGCCACAGGCTTTTCTGCGGATTTCGCCGGAGTTTTTGCCTGCTTCATAAGCGGTTCTACGCCAAAGGTTGCATCGTCAAGATTGACGCTGAGTATCTTTGCCGCAGCAAGTTTCTCTATTCTTTGGCCGTCAAGCTTCGTGCCGTTAAGGCGTACGGCCTGGGCCTTGGCCATGCTTTGGTTAGCATTGTCTGCCACAGCCAGTGCGCTGATGACGATATTCGTGCCGGCAAAGTCAGAGGCAATGGTACCGAGATTGAGCCATGGACCCGTGCCGCCGGTCAGGTTGACAACGGCTCCGCCATTGACTTCGGGACCACCGTCGAGCAGTATCGCTGACACTCCTGCGGGCAACGTGGCATCATAAGCGAGGTAAATGTCCTTGCCTTCAGGTATTTTTATGGCTTTGTCAGCCTCAAAAGTAAGAGTGTAAATGTATCCAGGCTCGATGTCACCCTTGACAAACGGTTCTTCATAAAGTACTTCTCCGTCTTCTGTTATTACCTTCAGGCTGAACGCATCAAGTTCTTCGCCGATACCGAAAGTCATCGAATAGAGCTTGTAGCCTGCATAGTCGGCAAGTTCTTCGGCGGTAAACCTTGCTCCATACATCATTGCAATTTCTTCGGCGAAGCCTGCGATGTAGGTTGCGGTGCTGTATTTTTTCATTTCATATGCGTTCGAGCTCCATGACATTGAAATGTCTTTGCCAGTCTGTTCGTAGTCAACTATCACGGGAGCGGTGTACTCAGAAGGCAGCGTATATGTCATATTGAAGGATGCGGGCTCTGACTTCTCGCCGCTTTCGCCATTTGCCACAATGGCATAAGTGTATGTTCCGAGGTCTGGCACCTCATCTTTGTATGTGGTTTCCGTCAAGTTTGAAGCTATTATTTCACCGTCACGATAAACGTCATAGCCGGCTATAGTCTGGGGCTCTGCAGCCTCGGGGCTCATTGCCTCGACGTCGGCCGTAAGCATGAAATTGCCTGCAATGTCGCCGCTTGACAGTGTTTTCCAGTAAGGATCGCTCTTTCCAAAGTCGCTTGATGACGGCCCGGAGGTAGAGAATGTGTTGCCTTTGCCTTCAACGGTGACGCCGTTGTCAACGCCTACGGGGTGTCCGCCCGTCGTGTGTTTGTAATAAAGGCCGAAGGCGTATTCGTTGCCCAGTTCCATCTTGTACGGCTCTGCGAGCGTAAACTTGTTCCATGCGTCGGGGCTGATGGCCTCCACTGCGTCTGCGCTTATTTCCTCGAAATAGTCTATCACGCCGTTTTTCATCACGAAAGCCGTTGCCGTCGTGATTGTTCCGTCATTCTTGATGTAAGAGTTGATGGCTGTTATCTGGTGGTCGGGGAAAGCCGCGAGGTCTGTTGGTGAGAACTGTTGGATGATCCATACCTGCGGATTTGTCGACGAAGTTCCGCCTATTCCGTTTGCCAATTCCTTGTTGCTCCAAGTTATTTCACTGCCACGTTTAAGCGGTGTGGCCCAAGTTAGCGTGCCTGAAAGATGGTCAGCAGTGCCTGAAATGCCAGATACGGACGGCAGACAACTGTATACAGACATTGCGTTTGCAGTAACTTCGGCGGACATCTTTTCGTCGGAAGTATATACAGCGCCTACTTTATATTTATGCGTTCCTTCCGTCTCGCCAGTCAATGTATAGCTTGTGGCGTCGGTCAAAAGTTCGGTATTGACCTTTGTATCGTCACGGTATACGTTGTAACCTGTAGGTGCTGTTGTAGCTTCGTTGTGCAAGAGCGCGGTTATGAGGAAGTCGCCTGGGCAGTCGTTGTGCCACGTTTTGCCGTCGTATGAGTATAGATTACCTTTGCCGATGGTCGGTACGCGATCACAGATAGCCACGAAGCTCATGTTGCGTCCGCACGAATACTTCACTGCTATCATTACTTCCTTACCCTCCGGGATTGTGTAAGGCTTGTCAAACTTTACGTTACGCCACGAATTCTTTTCAAATTCAGACAAGTCGGCGTTTTGCTCATATACAGCCTTGCCGTCTTCAAAAATAATTACTGAGGCTTTGAATACTTCGCGGTATTCCCAATACCGCACGGCGTCAATTGTCTGTCCTGAATATGGGGCAAGTTCATCCGCCGTAAACTTGCTTGCCGCATAAAACTCAACTGCCCCTTGCGGGTCTTTCAATACACCGTCAAGGCCGTTGTAATCCTCGTCGTCATGCCACTGCAAAACAATCTCGTCTGCAGGTGCTTTCCAACTAAGTGTAACGTCTTGGAATGTCACATCGGCCTTTAAAGAGTGAGGTTGCCCGGTCTGAGCATGGATTTTACCCCCCCCCCCGAAAGTCCGTAAACAACTGACACTAAGGCCATTGCACGTAATAGTAGGCTCTTTCTCATAGGAATGTGTTTGATTTAAGATTAAGCGGCGGTTGATAACGGGCTACATCTTGACTTCCTGTCGGTGTGCTGTCGCCCAGCCACGCTCAATGGCGCCGCTTTTCCCATTGAACGCAACAAATGGTCATCTTTGGCAAAGATAGCGATTTGTTTTCAAATGAAAATGCGAAAAGAACATTTTTTCTTATTTTATTTACATTAACATTAAATAAAGTGTATTTGTGTAAATGAAAATTGATATTTTGTGCCTTAAGAAAGTATTTTTACTCATTAAGAAAGCGTGTTTTATATTTGTGCGACTATATTACTTTTTAAGAATCAAAATGCCCTGTTTCTGAAGACATGATCTATGTGATATGTTAAATTTTCTAATCCAGATGTATAATTATAAAATAACGTGCGCACGTACCTTAGTAGGATTCTTTCGTCATGTTACGACAAGCTGTACCTGTATCCTTATCTTTATTACGTCATGCGAGAAGCGTGGAGAAGGGGAGAACGAATATGCCCGTATTTTGCTTTTTTTGCGTGAAAAGCCTTTCGTAATTCGAGGAAAAGCAGTAATTTAGCACGCTGAAAACAACCAAGAACGCCGCAGAGCGCAAGCAAATGGCCTCAGGCGGCGTTTATCGAGAATTTTAACTAACTGATAAATGGACAATAACAACAACACGTTCGACCAGGACAGGATAATCAAGATTAACATCGAGGACGAGATGCGCTCGTCGTACATCGACTACTCAATGTCGGTGATTGTGGCCCGTGCGCTGCCCGACGTGCGCGACGGCTTCAAGCCCGTACATCGCCGCATTCTCTACGGCATGCTGGGCATAGGCAACACGAGCGACAAGCCATACAAGAAATGCGCCCGCGTGGTAGGCGAGGTGCTCGGTAAGTACCACCCCCATGGCGACAGCTCAGTCTACGGAGCGCTGGTGCGTATGGCGCAGGACTGGAACATGCGCTACACGCTCGTTGACGGCCAGGGTAACTTCGGCAGCATTGACGGCGACTCGCCGGCGGCCATGCGATACACCGAGTGCCGCCTGTCGAAGATGGGCGAGCACATCATGGACGACCTCGACAAGGACACCGTCGACATGACCAACAACTTTGATGACTCCCTGCAGGAGCCTACCGTCATGCCGACGAAGATACCCAACCTGCTCGTCAACGGCGGCAACGGAATAGCCGTGGGCATGGCCACCAACATACCTACGCACAACCTCGGCGAGGTGATAGACGGCTGCTGCGCCTACATAGACAATCCCGACATCGACACCGACGGACTGATGCAGTACATCAAGGCGCCCGACTTCCCCACCGGGGCATACATCTACGGCATACAGGGAGTGCGCGACGCCTACGAGACGGGGCGCGGGCGCATAGTAATGCGTGCCAAGGCCGAAATAGAGAGCGGCGAGGCGCACGACAAGATTGTCGTCACCGAGATACCCTACGGTGTCAACAAGGCGCAGCTCATAGAGTATATCGCCGACCTGGTGAAGGAGGGGCGGCTCGACGGAATAAGCAATGTCAACGACGAGTCTGACTACCACGGCATGCGGATAGTAATAGACGTTAAGAAGGACGCCAACGCCAATGTCATACTGAACAAGCTGTTCAAGATGACGGCGCTGCAAAGCTCATTCTCGGTCAACTGCATCGCCCTGGTGAAGGGACGCCCACGCTTGCTTACGTTGAAGGACTGCGTGCGCTACTTCGTTGACCACCGTCACGACATAACTATACGCCGCACACGCTACGAACTGCGCAAGGCACGCGAGCGTGAGCACATACTTCAGGCCCTCATAACGGCCTGCGACAACATCGACGAGGTTGTGCACATCATACGCGCCTCGAAGACTCCGTCAGACGCGCAGCGCAACCTTGAGAGCCGGTTCGGTTTCGACGAGGTGCAGTCCAAGGCCATCGTCGACATGCGCCTAAGCCAGCTCACCGGCTTGCGCATGGAGCAGCTCCGCGCAGAGTACGAGGAGATAGAGCGGCGCATTGCCTACCTGCAGTCGATACTCGACGACCCCGAGCTGTGCAAGAAGGTCATGAAGGACGAACTGCAAGCCGTCAAGGAAAAATACGGCGACGAGCGGCGTACGGAAATCAAGTACTCGAGCGAGGAATTCAACCCCGAGGACTTCTATCCAAACGACCCCGTAGTTATAACTATAAGCCATCTCGGATACATCAAGCGTACGCCACTGTCCGAATTCCGCGAGCAAGCCCGTGGCGGAGTGGGCAGCAAGGGGGCGCACAGCCGTGACAACGACTTCACCGAGTACATCTACCCGGCCACCATGCACAACACCATGATGTTCTTCACGCAGAAGGGCCGCTGCTACTGGCTGAAGTGCTACGAGATACCCGAGGGCGCGAAGAACTCGAAAGGGCGCGCCATACAGAATCTGCTTAACATTGAGAGTGACGATAGTATCAAGGCTTTCCTCCGCCTGCGCGGCAGTCTTGACGATGAGGAATTTATCAACAGCCACTACGTAGTCTTCGCCACCAAGCGTGGACTCATCAAGAAAACCAGCCTCGAGGCATACAGCCGTCCGCGCGCCAACGGCGTTATCGCCATCAACGTGCTCGAGGGTGACGAGGTGGTAGGTGTGCGTCTCACCAACGGACGCAACGAACTGCTCATGGCTGACCGTAACGGACGTGCCGTGAGGTTTAACGAGAACACGGTGCGTGCCATGGGACGAGTGTCTACGGGCGTCCGTGGCATGAAGCTCGACGACGGCGACGACGAAGTAGTAGGCATGGTTGTGGTTAACAGACCAGATGTCGAGACTATAATGGTGGTCAGCGAGAACGGCTACGGCAAGCGCAGCCAAGTAGAGGACTACCGTATGACAAACAGGGGCGGCAAGGGCGTCAAGACGCTCAATATAACCGACAAGACCGGACGACTCGTTGCCATAAAGGTAGTAACCGACGAAAACGATCTCATGATCATTAACAAGAGCGGAATACTCATACGCTTGAAAGTTTCCGACTGCCGTGTCATGGGACGCGCCACGCAGGGCGTAAGGCTGATAAACCTGACAAAGAAGAACGATGTAATCTCGAGTGTATGCAAGGTGATGGGCTCTGACATTGAGGCTGTGGCCGAGGCTGAGAGCCGCAAGGATTGGGAAGCTGACGGCGGGGCAACCGTGGACGATACTACGGACCTGTCGACGAATGACAGTGACATGATCGACAACATCGGAGGGTTGACCGAAGAAGAGAATATTTAGGTTTTAATTTAATATACATTGATTATGAAAAAATTAACCATGTTGGCGCTTGCTGCAGTGTTCAGCGCGTCTGCTTTTGCACAGGATGTGTATAAGCAAATTTCGAAGATCAAGGATTATAAGGAGGCTTATAATCTCTTGCAGGCAAATCTCGGCAGCCTGTCGGCCGAAGAGAAGGCAAAGTGTTATAATGCCTTGGTTGATCTGGCCCTGGATAAGGTTGCCAAGGAACAGGGTACGATAACCAGTAACCAGATGGCAGAGCAGTTGAAGACAAAAGTCGAGCCATATGATACCGTCGGTCTGTATGACGCCGTGATGCAGGCATTGGAGAACGGTGTGGCTTGCGATGAGTTTGACATGCAGCCAAATGAGAAAGGAAAGGTTAAGCCAAAGTTCCATAAGTCGAATGGCGACCGCTTGTATCCCATCCGTTTCCATTTGGTTAACGCAGGTATCTATTACCAGACGTCAAATCCAGAGTTGTCATACAAGTACCTCGCAACTTATGTTGAGAGCGCTGATTACCCTCTCTTTAAGGAGCAGGACAAGAGCAAGGACCCATATCTGACGCAGATGGCATATTATGCAGCCCGTGACGCTTATTTCGCAAAGGACTATGCGAAAGCTGAAAAATATGCGGACGTTGCTATGCAGGATACTGCAATGTCAAAAGATGCGCTTCAGTTGAAGCTTGCCATTATGCAGAACCAGCTGAAGACACATGAGGATACTCTCAATTATGTCGCTAAGTTGAAAGATATTTATGCAAAGGACGAGAATAATGACGTGGTGTTCAGTACTATCTGCTCAATGCTTATTTCAATAAGCGACAAGTCAGGCCTTAACGAGATTGTGCAGGCAAAGCTTGCTAAAGACCCCAATAACTTCACGGCATTGGCAATGCAAGGACAGGCATACATGAGTGACAGCAAGTGGGACGACGCTATTTCGTCATTCAACAAGGCCGCTACTGCTCAGCCGGACAACGTTGCGATTTTGGCTTCTGTCGGCAACTGCTATATGTATAAGGCACAGGAGACTGCGGAAAAGGCTTTGGCTAATGGCAAGACATTGACTCCTGACGCAGAAAAAGAGATTGTCGGCATATATGAACAGGCCATTGGTTATCTTGAGAAAGCCAAGGATTTGGATAAGACAATGCAGTTCAAGAGCTTCTGGGCATACTCTCTTTACACTTGCTGTTACAGGGCTTTGGGTCCGGACGATGCGAAGACGAAAGAGGCAGAAGCCTTAACAAAGTAGTAATAATCCATTAACGGTTATAAAGTGGGTGTGCCAAGACAAAATTGGCAGTACGGTTTAGAATTGTTTTTACGGTACATGCTGATGTGACGTGACGGCCGTGTTTTTTATCGTGCTCATGCCATGGTTTTGTCTTGACACTCCCACGGTTATTGTTTGATTTCTAATTTGTCTTTTACAATGCGTTTATTGTTATTGTTTTTAGCAATATTGTCACTTTCTTCCGCGTATGCACAGAAAAAAGAGATAAGTGAGGCACGTTCGAATATTAAGAGCCGCAGCAATCTCAGTCAGGCTGAGGCATCAATGCGTGGCTTGCTTGCGGATTCGGCAAATAGACGCAATGTGAAGATATATTTAACGCTTGCCGAGGCTGTACGTGCACAGTACGAGGAGGCTAACGAAAAGTTGTATTTGAAAGAAGGCTATGATACAGCCGCGTTTTTTGATACGGCCAGACGTATGTTCCTTGCATATGAAAGTCTTGACAGCATAGAGATGTTGCCTGACAGGAAAGGCCGTGTAAAGCTGAAGTATCGTGAGAAAAATGCTGAATATTTAAACAAGTATCGTCGTAATCTTTATAATGGTGGAGTGTATTTTCTTCATAAGAAGGATTATGTCAGGACATTCGCAATGATGGATACTTATATGGATTGCCGCAGGCAGCCTTTGTTCGCTGAGTATTCTGCGGATGAAGATCCGTTATATGTGCCAGCTGCTTTTTGGACGGTGTTTTGTGGATATAAGCTAAATAGTCCAGACAGTACACTCAAATACTCGTCAATAGCATTACAGGAAAAGAAATTCAGGCGCCGCACCTTGGCTTATATGTCGTCTGCTTATTTGTGGAAAGGGGACACATTGAAATACGTTGAGACATTACGCCGTGGTTTTGATGAGAATAAAAAGTCTAAATTCTTTTTTAAGCGCTTGATGGATTATTATAACGCTGTCAATCAGCTTGATACGGCAATGAGCATAGCTGACGAGGCACTTAAGAGCGACAGTCTGAACGCATTGTTTTTATTCGCGAAAAGTAATATATTGCTCAATATTGGTGATTATGCTGGTTGTATAGCAATAAGTGATACGCTTTTGGCGCGTAATGACACTTTGCCTGATGTTTATCTTAATGCCGGAGTTTCGTATCTGAATCTGGCTTTGGCTCTTGAGAAAGATGTAAAATCAAAGCGCACTGATCGAAAAAAGATACTTGGTTATTACAGGAAAGCATTGCCTTATATGGAAAAATACCGTGAATGTGAGCCTGACGATAAAGAACGATGGGCTCCTTCACTCTATAATATATACCTGAAACTTAATATGGGGCGCAAGTTTGAAGAAATAAGCGATATATTGAGGAAAATGCGAGAGTAAGCTTGGCTCTCTTTATAAAATAATGTTATTTTTTTTGACGGTACTTTTTTTTGAGTTATCTTTGCATAAAGATAGGCGGTATGTAGCTTCATGCCGTTTTGAAGATTAAAAGTATCGGAATTATGTATCTTAAAGTTCGCTTAGCGCTCATGAACTTTCTTGAGTATGCGGTTTGGGGCGCTTATTTGACTTCAATGGGCCGCTATCTCGGAAATATAGGATTGGGCTCAGATATTGGTTGGTTTTATTCAATGCAGGGTATTGTGTCTATTTTCATGCCTGCATTGATGGGAATAATAGCGGACAGATGGGTTCAGGCACAGCGTTTATTGGGCCTTTGTCATCTTATAGCGGGGCTGTTCATGATTTTTGCTGCATTGTATGGTCTTTCATTTGGTATTGATTCCGATTTCTCCATTCTTTTTATATTATATTCCTTTTCTGTTGCTTTTTACATGCCAACCTTGGCATTGAGTAATTCGGTTGCATATAACGCATTGACACAGGCGGGGCTTGATACGGTAAAGGATTTTCCCCCGATACGTGTGTTCGGTACAATAGGTTTTATTTGTTCGATGTGGATTGTTGACCTTATGGGATTTCAAGCCAATCAAAACCAGTTTGTTGTATCTGGAATATTGGGGGTAATATTGTTTTTATACACGTTTACATTACCTTCTTGTCCGGTAGCGGCGTCTGGTGAAAAGAAGAGCGTAGTTGATGCTTTAGGTCTTAAGGCTTTTACGTTGTTCAAGCGTAAGGATATGGCTATATTTTTTATATTCTCTATGTTGCTGGGCGTAAGTCTTCAAATTACCAATGGCTTTGCTAATCCTTTCATAAGTAGTTTTGCTGCTTTGCCTGAGTTTAGTGATACTTTTGGAGTACAGCATGCTAATATTCTTATATCTTTGTCGCAAATAAGTGAGACATGTTGTATTTTATTGATACCTTTCTTTATGAAGCGTTACGGTATTAAGAATGTTATGTTGATAGCTATGTTTGCGTGGGTATTGAGATTTGGCCTTTTCGGACTTGGCAATCCTGGCAGCGGTGTATGGATGTTTATTCTTTCAATGCTTGTTTACGGTGTCGCTTTTGATTTCTTTAATATAAGCGGTTCGTTATATGTTGATAAAAGTACAGACCCTTCAATACGTTCCAGTGCACAAGGTTTGTTTATGCTCATGACAAATGGAATAGGGGCAACAATTGGAACTTTGGGGGCACAGGCCGTTATTAATGCATATACGATGAGTGAGCAGGTCGGTGACGACTTTTATACTGTTGGTGATTGGCAGACGTGTTGGTTTATCTTTGCTGGTTATGCGTTGTTGATAGGTCTTGTATTTGCCGTCGTTTTCAGACCCAAGAAGGAGCATGTCAAGTATTGATGCGGAGGTTTTTTTATGGCAAAGGAACGACTTTTTTTCAAGGGAGTGTCAGAGATTGTCGGAACAGATGACCTTGGATTGCTTATATTGACGGATGAATCAAAGGAACGGCAGATAACCATTGTGTGTGACAAGGCTATGGCTGTGCAGATAGAATTGCGTGTCAAGAAGTTACCTATTACAAGGATTATGCTCCCGGAAGTGATGAGCAAACTGCTTAGTAGTTATGCTGATTCCGATTTCGAATTGCTTATTGACGATATAATAGATGGGCAGTACCGTACGTTATTATATAACAGGACAACTTTGACGCCTATGTTGATTCGGGCATCAGATGCAGTTCTTTTATCATTAGTGGGAGATATACCGCTGTATATCGAGTCCGGCCTGATGAGGAGGCAGTCCGTAGCTTATCGTGAGAATTCAAGAGGTGTATCGCTTCCGGTCAATACAATAAGCGACGAAATGTTGCAAGCCGCGTTGGACAAAGCTATAGCTGACGAGAATTATGAGCTCGCATCACATCTGCGAGACGAAAAGAAACGAAGAAACAAAAATGGTGAGAAACCAATTAACTAGTAAATTTCTACTATGAAGGAAGTAAGATTTTTTTATGTACCCTCTGCAGCAACCCTGACGGAAATGCCAATGGATGAAGCTCTACATGCTTTGCGTGTACTTAGGCTTAAGAGCGGTGACGAAATGTTCCTTATGGACGGTGAGGGAAACTTCTATCGTGCAGTCGTAACAATCGCCGCGACAAAGCGTTGTATGTATGAGATAAAGGAGGTGTTGCCGCAAGAAAAAGGCTGGAAGGGCAATATACATATAGCGATAGCACCCACAAAGATGATGGACCGCATAGAATGGTTTTGCGAAAAGGCTACAGAAATAGGCATAGATGAGGTAACTTTCCTAAACTGCAAGTTTTCAGAGCGTAAGGTTATGCGTACAGTTCGCCTTGACAAGATTGTTGTAGCGGCGGTTAAGCAAAGCCATAAGCCGTGGAAGCCAAGGTTGAACGCAATGCTGTCGTTCAAGGATTTTGTCATGGCCAAGCGACCGGGCCGTAAGTTTATAGCGCATTGTTACGAAGAGATTGAACGCAAGGATTTCTTCACGGAAGTATATTCCATGTCGTCATCTGCCGCTCCTGAAGATGTGACGGTTCTCATTGGCCCGGAGGGCGATTTCTCTGTTGAAGAGGTAAAGATGGCTATTGATAACGGCTATGAGTCTGTTTCGTTGGGTAACAGTCGCCTGCGTACCGAGACGGCCGCCCTTTCGGCAACGATGATGGCACAGCTGGCGTTACGCAAGTGATGTGTGTACGCATGGCTGAAATTCACGTTAGTAATTTTTCGTGGTGGAGTACCCGCCGGGATTATATGTATTTAAATGAAAAGGAATTATTTTAAGCTGATAGCGGCAAGCATTTTATTTATGCCGCTTTTTGCCTTGTTCACTTCATGTTCGGGTGACGATTACTTGAACGCAATACCAGGAAACAGCACGGCCTTGGTTTCCATTGACATGCAGAAGTATGCCGAGAAAGAAGGTAGTGCCTCCGCACAGGCTGCAATAACAAGTTTTTGGGGTGTGGATAATATATCTGATTGCGGAATAGACGTTGCGTCAAGGATATATATGTTTGAGACCGCTGACGGCAATATTGGTTTTGCGGCAAAGGTAAAAAGCAGCGGTGATCTTACGGACTGGTTGTCATTGCAGGTAAAGAAAGGTTTTTGTAGTGAAGTAAAGGACCATGGTGGATATAGCTTTACGGTCTTGAAGGATTCATGGGTTGCAGGCTACTCTTCCGAAGCGTTGGTAGTATTAGGTCCCGTTCTGCCTTCCGCTCAAACTGTGGTGCGTCGCCAAGTGGCCCAGTATCTTGCCCAGGATGAGGACGAGGGTATTCAAGCTTCTCCAATGATGGCTTATCTTGACAGCATACAGGCGCCTGTGGCATTGGTTGCACAGGTTTCCGCTTTGCCCGAGAAATTCGTCGCTTCGTTCATGCTCGGCGCTCCCAAGGACGTTGATGGATCTAAAGTGATGTTGGCCGCAGGACTTTCGTCAGGCGTGAAGGGATGTATTGTGATACGTGGCACGACGTTTTCGCCTGACAAGAGGGTTGATGCGGAATTGAGACGTTCACGTGAAGTGTTCCGCCCGATAGCGGGTGATTACCTGAACAGTATGTCCCCTTCGTCGGCTATTGGTGTTTTTGCCAACGTGGAAGGCGGTCATTTCATCCGTCTGCTGCATTCTAACAAGACATTCCAGGCTTTGCTTGCGGGTATGAACATGGCCGTTGACATGGACAACATAATAAAGAGTGTTGACGGCGACATGGCTATGATAGTCGAAAATACCGGTGGAAGCAATATTGGACTGCTTATGTTGGCAAAACTGGGTAGCACGGCGTTTATGGAAGACATAGATTATTGGAAGCAATCATGTCCTGCCGGTACGAGCATATCTGACTTGGGCGACGGCGCGTACCGGTATTCCGGCGGCGATATGGATTTTACGTTCGGCGTAAAGGATAATCAAAGGTTTTACGCAAGCACGTTTCCCGGTGTTGACAGGTTGTCGTCCGTGCAGTCGGGATGGTCGTTGCCGTCGGCTGCCGACAGTCTTGTCATGGGGCGCCGGATGGCTGTAGTGGCCAATGTCAGTGCCCTGTCGGCCATTGTTGGACCTGCCGGCAGTTATCTTAAGGCGCTTGCAGGTGGAGTCCAGACCATTGTTTTTATTATGGAGTAGTTGTTATGGAAAGGATAGAATTTAAGGGGGTGTTGCCCGATATCTTCTCTCGTAACGACGGTATAAAGTCTGACGTATGGCGGGGCGACGCCTTATTTGAGAAAGGACGGCTGTATCTTGTCGAGGCGGATAGCGGCCGCGGCAAAAGCACTTTTTGCAGTTACGTGATGGGATACCGCCGTGACTATACGGGTCAGGTGCTTTTTGACGGACGCGAGGCCCGTGGATTGAAGGTTGAAGAATGGTCTGAGGTACGCCGCAGACATGTTGCGTGCCTGTTTCAGGAGTTGCGCCTGTTTCCCGAGCTGACGGCTTACGAGAACGTTGAGGTTAAGAACCGTTTGACGGGCTGTAAGAACCGTGAGGAGATACTGCGCTGGTTCGACATGTTGAGAATACCCGATAAGGTTGATTCTCCCGTGGGGCGCATGTCGTTCGGACAGCAGCAACGCGTGGCGATGATGCGTGCGCTGGCACAACCTTTCGACTTCATTTTGGCCGACGAGCCTATCAGTCATCTTGACGATGCTAACGCGCGCCTTATGGGAGAGCTACTCACCGACGAGGCGCGACGCCGTGGCGCTGGCGTGATAGTTACGAGTATAGGGCGGCGCATTGACCTTGATTACGATAAAGTGTATTGTTTATGACTTTGGTATGGAAATTGTTGCGCAGGCATGTCAGTGTGCCTCAGCTTGCGGGGTTTGCCTTTGCGAACCTGTTCGGAATGCTCATCGTATTACTCGGTTACCAGCTTTACCGTGATGTGCTGCCTGTATTTACCGCGCAGGACAGCTTCATGAAATCAGGTTATGTAATAATCAACAAGAAAGTTGGCGCTGCCGGTTCGCTGTCGGGGCGCGGCGGAACGTTC
>ULKH01011979.1_pt1 | contig 16121 bp, 14 predicted proteins | sample 1951111 | NCBI WGS metagenome assembly ULKH01 (sample SAMEA4835496, study PRJEB28245) | human gut metagenome | biome: gut microbiome; material: fecal sample | place: Denmark | collected 2008
TGTCGTGGGTTCGAGTCCCACTAGTCACCCACACTTGGGTATTAGGCAGTGAGTATCTAAATGTATATTCACTGCTTTTTCTTTTTTAAATATTCCCTATTGGATTTGTACTTTTTTAATTAATTGCCTATATTTGCAAAAAAATATGAATAATATGGTCGGTAAGGTAGGTGTTATCGTTTCTATTGTTCTTTTCTGCATAGCAGTAGGAGTTTATAGCTTTGTCCAACTCAGTGTGGCTGATAAGGGCAAGGATGTCGATTTGTTGTCTTTTGTGCCATTGGAGAGTGTTGGCTTGCTTGAAACTGATAATCCTGACTTCTTGGCTAATGAATTTCCACAAACCACTTATGGTTTGCAATTGGATACATTGCGGCAGAGTGGTTTGTTCCCGATGGTACTTAATGCCGTATTTCCGAATGCAGACAGTACGGTACATCGGCTGAGCAATGGCATTGAAAGAATGATGATCAGTTTTCATGCACCAATGTCGGCGCGTAATGTCGTAATGTATTTCCGTACCCACGGTTCGGGAAGAGAGTTTTTACAGCGGATGATGCAGCGCCAAGGGAGAAGGTTTGTGCCTAAGAAAGAGTCGTATCGAGGTAGCGATATAGATATCTATGCACTCGAAAACGGTGATTTTATAGCTGCTTATTGTGGCAAGGGTTTTTGTGTCCTTAGTTATCAGAAAAGCTTGATAGAGCAAGTGATTGATGCCCGTAAAGATGATGTTTCGTTGCGTGAGGATGCTGTGTTTATGGAATGTTACGAAGGAAAGGCTGTCAATTTTATTACATTGTACGGGCATGCTCCTTCACTGCCTTTCCTGGTAAGGGATTGTGCGAGTTGCTGGAGCAGTTTTGATATCCATTTAAACAGTGAGGTGTTTTATTTGAGTGGTTCGATGGTATTGCCGGATTCATGCCGGTTTCGTGTCACAGACCGGCTGTATCAAATGGATTCAGTTTCTGAAGATGGCTTGCTGGTGTTGTCGGGACAAGAAAAGGTGGATTCGTGTATATCGCGTATGATAAGCATTCCACAACATACTTTATTCGAAGAATGTGTATCGAATCTTTCGCGTGATGCCTCTTTTATTTTTGTGGCGGATATGGATAAGTTGAAAGGAGGGGATATGTTGCAGGTTGGCGGATTTTATTTGCCCAAATTTGTGATGCAGCATGTCGATTTGTTCCGCTCATTCATTTTTTCTGCCCAGGTGACAAAAGTCGGCAACAAGTATTCGCATATCATTGTTTTCACGTATAAGAATTAAAATGATTTTCTTTTTATACTATGCGCAAATAATGTTGCGAGAAGAGTAAGAGCCTGTTTAAATTTTCCAATAAAGTAATATTCTATCAGGTTCTTTTGCGTTTGTTTCCGGTCTGTTTTCCCGATTTTATTCGTCAGATAGCCCGCTATCCTTCTCATAAAATCAGAAAAACATCCTCGAAAACAATTCGCAAAATTAACCTGAGCAAAATTTAAACAGGCTCTAAGAAGCCGTTTTGAATTTATCGTGTGCTGATTTTCTGTACAGCTTGTCTTTCCGTTTATTCGATTTTATCTCAACCGGTGACGTTGAAAATGGGGACCTGCTTTCAAGTGAAAATAGGTCATGGATACGATTGTAAGTATGGCTCCGAACAGGTATGCGTCTCTGAACGAAGCGATTTCGGCAATGTATCCGCCCAGCAGCATGCCGATTCCAAGCCCTACATCCCACGAAGTAAGGTAAGTACTGGTGGCGGTCGCACGCTGGTTGTTGGGAGCCAGGTTTACGAATAACGTATTGTAGGCAGGAAACATGGTGCCGAATCCGATGCCCAAAAGCAAGGCGACTGAAAAGAACAGGCTCGTTGTGAAGGCATAGTTCCACTCTATCAGCCAGCCGCAAGCGGTCAGGGCAAAATAGCAGAGGCATACCAGATATAGTCCGGCATTGATGACTTGCGTGATTTTCCCTTTGTCGACCAGCCGTCCGCTGAACATGCGGCTGATAGCCATGCCTACAGCCATCAGGGTAAAGAAGAATCCGGTTTCGGCGGTGATGCCGATTTGCCGGGCATACATTGCCACGTAATTGGTCGTCATGCCGTAAGGGATGGAAAGCAGAAGCAGGCTGAGTCCGGCGGGAAGCCCTTTCAATAAGATAAAGCGGTCGAGCGATATCGGTTCGCGTTTGACCGGCGGTTTATAAGGGGTCTTTACCAGGCTGGCTGCGATAAAGCCCAAGATGCATGAACCGAGTCCATAAGAAAAAATGGCGATGTAAGATGTACCTGCGCTATGAAGGAACAATCCGAACATCGGTCCGACAGACATGGCGAGGTTGTTAGCCAGTCCGTAATAGCCCAAGCCTTCCCCTCTTCGTGATGAAGGCATGATGTCGATGACTACGGTATTTCCTCCTACGGTCACCATCCCGAACGAAATGCCGTGGATGATGCGGTAGATGATAAACATGGTCAGTGCGCCGGCAAAGATGTAGCCGGCGAAAATCAATGTGAAAACAAAATAGGCAAACAGGTATAAGGGCTTGCGTGCGAAAGTATCAAGCAAGTATCCCGAAAACGGGCGGATGCAAAGTGAAGATACAGTATAACACGACAAGACAATGCCGATAGTGGTATTTGAAGCATGGAAAATTTCCGAAAGATAAAAGGGAAGCACCGGAACCAAGAGCCAAAAGCCGAAGTAGAGAAGGAAATTGGCGGCAAGGATGCAACAATAACTTGGGGTAATAAGCCGTTGCTTTTCCATAAACAGAAGTGTTAGGGTGAGGTTAATTAATAGTTAACAATTAATAATTAATAGGGGTCAGCAGATGTTCCTACCCTTAACTATTAATTATTAACTATTAATTATTAACTGTTTATTTAGTTTGCCGCTTCGAATTCTTCAAGGAAGCGGGTGTCGTTTTCCGAGAACATGCGCAAGTCCTTCACCTTGTATTTCAGGTTGGCAATGCGTTCTACGCCCATGCCGAAGGCATAGCCCGAATAAACTTTGCTGTCGATGCCGCATGCGTCGAGCACAGCAGGGTCTACCATGCCGCATCCCAAAATTTCCACCCAGCCGGTGTATTTGCAGAACGGACATCCTTCTCCACCACAGATGTGGCAACTGATATCCATTTCGGCACTGGGTTCGGTGAACGGGAAGTAGGAAGGGCGCAGACGGATTTTGGTTTCAGGTCCGAACATTTCTTGGGCAAATTGCAGCAAGACCTGTTTCAGATCGGTGAACGATACGTTCTTGTCTACATACAGTCCTTCTACCTGATGGAAGAAGCAATGGGCACGGTAGCTGATGGCTTCGTTGCGGTACACACGTCCCGGGCAGATGACACGGATAGGAGGTTGGGTCACTTCCATGGTGCGTGCCTGTACGCTACTGGTATGCGTGCGCAGGATGATGTTCTTGGTCACATCGTCCGGATTGGTCTCTACGAAGAAGGTATCCTGCATGTCGCGTGCCGGATGGTCGGGAGCGAAATTCATCTTTGTGAATACGTGTAGGTCGTCTTCCACTTCCGGACCGTCGGCAATGGTGAATCCCAGACGGCTGAAGATGTCAATAATTTGGTTGCGCACGATGTTCAGCGGATGGCGCGTGCCCAGTCCGATGGGATAGGCCGTACGGGTCAGGTCAATGCCCGACATGTCGGCATCCTGGTTCTCGAATGTCTCTTTCAGGGCGACTATGCGTTCTTGTGTACGGGTTTTCAGTTCGTTCAGTTTCATGCCCACTTGTTTCTTCTGTTCGGCGGGCACATTCCGGAAGTCTGCCATCAAGGCATTGATGATTCCCTTTTTGCTCAGGTACTTGATGCGGAGCACTTCCAGTTCTTCTGTGTTCTGGGCGTTCAGCTGATCTACTTCTTGAAGTAATTCTTCTATTTTCGTTATCATAACCTATTCTTTAGTTTTCTTATTTTTAGCGCAAAGGTAAGGATTTAAACTGAATTATTGTCTTTTTCTTCCGACAAAAAAGAAAACTACAGGTCTTTTATCCGATAAAAGAAAAAAAGAAGTAATTTTGCGCTTGATTTTTCAGAAGCACTAAATATGAAAAAAATTGTATTCGGATGTTGTTTGCTTGTATTGGCAACAACCTCCTGCGGAGGTGGAAAGAAAAAGATAGATCCTTTTGAGACGCTGACGAGTGAGATAGATTCGTTGTCTGCCGCGCCCGACACGATGGTGATTGACACGGCTCCTGTCCGTCCGGAAGTGATTCCGGCTACAGCCGATGAGAGTTTTGCCGACTTTTTCTACAACTTTGCTTCGAATGAACGTTTCCAACATTCGCGTGTGATGTTTCCTCTTTCTTTTTACAAAGGGAAGAATGTGGCACGTATAGCGAAAGATGAGTGGAAGTATGATCCTTTGTTCAGCCGTGATTTGGTGTATACCGTACTTTTTGATAAGGAAGAGGAAATGGAATTGGAGAAAGATACGGCTGTACGGAGTGTGCAAGTGGATTGGATTTATTTGAAAGAACGGAAGGTGAAACGTTATTACTTCCAGCGTGTCAGTGAGACTTGGTTTCTGGAAGCAATCAATCAGGAGAAACTGGCACAGGCGGAAGAGGGAAAGGAAGACTTCTTCGATTTTTATTATCGTTTTGCCAACGATTCGGTTTTTCAGGCTGAAAGACTTGCCAATCCGTTGTCGTTTGTGACGGTTGATCCGGAAGATGAATTTCAGATTCTGGAAACTACACTTGATGAAGGGCAATGGTTCTCGTTTCGTCCGCCTTTGTTGAAGGAACGGTTGACCAATGTGCATTATGGACAAGAGTCATTGCCTGATACAGATACGAAAATCATTGAATTTAAAGGGTTCGGAAATGGATTCAGCAATACATTGTACTTCAAGCGTCGGGGTGGAGAATGGAGGTTGAAACAGTTTGAGGATTTGAGCGATTGACAGCTTCTTCAATAAAAACAAAGAGAATGAAAGATTTACGAAATTATTCCTTGTTGTCTCATAATACGTTTGGTATGGATGTACATGCCAAACGGTTTGTAGAATACGAATCGGAAGAAGAACTTTGTGCGTTTCTGAGGCAAAAGAATACTCCTTTGCCACTTTTGCCTGTCGGAAGCGGGAGTAACCTGCTCTTTTTGGATGATTTCTCCGGTACGGTACTTCATTCTGCCATTCAAGGTATCCGTGTGGTACGCGAGAATGAGGAGGAGGTAGAAGTGTGTGTCGGTTCGGGAGTCGTGTGGGACGAATTTGTGGCATATGCCGTTTCCCATGGCTGGTATGGAGCCGAAAACCTTTCGTTAATACCTGGAGAAGTGGGGGCTTCGGCTGTGCAGAATATCGGCGCATACGGAGTCGAAGTGAAGGACTTGATAACAAAGGTGGATACATTATGCATAGCCACGGGTGAACATCGCCGCTTCTCGAATGCCGAATGCCGTTATGCCTATCGCCAAAGCGTTTTCAAGCGAGAGATGAAAGGATGTTATATCGTGACTAAGGTCTTTTTCAGGTTAAGCAAGAAGCCGGTGTGGCATTTGGATTACGGGAATATCCGTGCCGAACTGGAGAAAGCCCATGAGGAGCTTACGCTCGAGACGTTGCGTGCCGTGATAATCCGCATCCGGAAAGCCAAATTGCCCGACCCGGTGGAGGTGGGGAATGCGGGAAGTTTCTTTATGAATCCGGTGATTCCGTTGGCTCAGTACGAAGCGTTGTGCGTGTCATATCCTGATATGCCTCATTATCCGGCTGGAGAAGGGAAGGTGAAAGTGCCTGCCGGATGGCTGATAGACAGGTGTGGATGGAAAGGTAAAAAGCAAGGGAAAGTAGGTGTGCACGATAAGCAGGCATTGGTATTGGTGAATTTAGGGGGAGCTACGGGTGAAGAGGTCCGCCGCTTGGCAGAGGATGTGGCGGATTCGGTAAAAGAAAAGTTCGGCATCGTGATTGTGCCCGAAGTGAATTATATTTAGTTCTTAAGTTTTTAAGTTCTTAAGTTTTTAAGTTCTTAAGTTTTAAACTCTTAAACGTTTTGACTCACAAACTCACAAACTTACAAACTCATTAGTATATGAAGATAACGGTATTGGGAAGCGGTACTTCCACAGGTGTGCCGCAGGTTGGGTGTACGTGCCCGGTCTGTACGAGTGCAGACTCGCGTGATAACCGGTTGCGCTGTTCGGCACTGGTAGAAACAGAAGGGGTTCGTATCTTGATAGATTGTGGACCTGACTTTCGGGAGCAAGCCCTTCGTTTGCCTGATTTTCATCCCATAGATGGTGTATTGATTACTCACGAACATTACGATCACGTGGGCGGACTGGACGATTTACGTCCGTTTTGCAAGTTTCGGGATGTGCCGGTATATGCCGAGGCTTATACGGCAGACCGTTTGGTAAAACGTATTCCTTATTGTTTCGACGAGCATCCTTATCCGGGTGTTCCCCGTATTCCACTGACGAAAATCGAGCCATACGTGCCTTTTCAGGTCACAAACGATGCAGGTCATTCGGTCGAGGTTGTGCCTTTTCGTGTGATGCACGGCCGGCTTCCTATATTGGGTTTTCGTATTGGCAAAATGGCATGGATTACTGATATGTCTTATTTGCCTGATGAGTCGTATGCATACGTGAATGGGGTGGATTGTCTGTTTATGAATGCCTTGCGCATCCAGCCTCATCCTACACACCAGTCTTTGGCAGAGGCGTTGAACCAGGCAGAACGTATACAGGCGCGTGAAACCTATTTTATCCACATCAGCCATCAGTTAGGCCTGCATGCCGAGGTTGAGAGAAAACTTCCGCCTTGTGTGCATCTGGCTTTCGATGGTGAAGTAGTCCGATTATAAAATAAGAAGCTGTTTTGAATTTATCGTGCGATGATTTGGGATGAGTTTTTGAGGCATTTTCGCTTCTGTGATGAGGAAGATAGCGGGCTATCTGACGAAGAACAGGAGCGGAAAGGACCAAAAAATCGCCCAAAGCACACACGAAAACGGATACATCAAGCCAAAAAAAACTTTTTGGAGAAATTCAAAACAGCTTCTAAGGAAGAGAAAGTCAAAGAAAATCACAAGCTGCTTAATAGCTTTATAAGGCAGTTTCCTATACGTGGAACGTTTTTTCCTAGACTTTCCTCTATTCCTCTTCTTGGCATTTATTTTTCGATTTCGCTCTTTACAGCATTTTCTTCTGTATTTTCAGGGTCGGGCAGATAAGTGGGCTTAGCTGGTGGAATCGTAAAGTTTTTATCGATAAAAAGTTCGGCAAGTCCGGATATCTGTTTCAGGCGGAGCAGTTCATCGCGGTCCATCCCGATGTTTTTCATTATCCATTGGTCGCTCATGCCAGCTTTGTCCAATTCGGATACGATGTGCGACATAAGGTCTATATCGTGTGTTCCCCGTGCGCGGTTGTGTCGGATGGTAGAACCGATACGGTTTGACAGGTCTTTATCGATTATTACTACCGGAAGCATACCTTTCTCACGTTCGTATATGCGTTTTGATTTTTTTAATACACTATATCGGTGAAAACCGTCTACCAGTATATACTCATCTTTTTCATGGTCGTAGTAACACACACAAGGCATGGTAAAGCCATCTTCCCAAATAGACAATTCGAGCAATTTCATTTCAGGCGGTGCCACTTTGTTCGGATTGTAATCGTTGGCATGTACTTTTTCTACTGGTACGGCAATGACATTGTATACCGGACTTTTATAGTTTTGGGGGATAGGTTCCTCAAGTTGTTCTTTTTTCTTTCTCATCTCCAGATATGTTTGTAATTTTCCATTATTTGGTTTTTCTTGCTGATTTCTTCCTTGTTGGGCGAGAATCCCATGTATTTGCAGGCATGGTCATTTCGTAAGATGCAAATACACATTCGTTTGTAAGTAGGGATTTCGCGGAACTCGGGAATGTCGATATCTTCCTGATATTCCATACGTACAGGATGTTTATGGGTTTTGTAGTTGCTTTTGTCCACGATTTCTATAGGTATTTTGGCATCAATCAGTTTTTGGATGACTTCATCGCTCAAACATCCTCCTTTGTTCCGCCAGAATTTAATGCTGACATCCAAGCGGCGCAGGTAGCCGTTCCTTGTTTCTTCGGGAAGGGTGGATAGGAGGAAAAACATAAATGATTTCCATGTGTATCCTTTGGGAAGTTTGATTTTGTTGCGGGCGGTAGCATGGGTAGAACCATAGATACCGGCAAAATTGACTCCGTTCACACGGCCTATCATACGTCCCCACATGTCGGGGTCGATTGCTTTATAAAGAGACAGGCTTTCGATGGCTTCTCCGATAAACGGACTGGCTACGCGCATACGTTCGATACTGACTCCTGCTTTGTAGTATAAGTCATACAGATGATTGTAGTCCCAGCCGAATTTTGCATTGGCTACCCATACATCGGAGGTGCGCCAATCATAGAGTGGATAAGCGTTGTAGATGTCAGTGTTAATTTTGCAAGTCCAGATATAGCGGTGGTATAATAACATTTTAGGAGTCTGGTAGATGCATCGCCAGCGGTTGAAACTCTCTTGTGTGCGGATTCCTACCAGGCAACAGGTGCGTATGGCTTTCTTTTTTTCATGAAGCCAACTGGCAAAGTAAAGTTGAAAGTCGTAATCCCACATTTCTGGCTTGAATCCTGGAAAATTGTCTGCGGTAGTGGCATCATTGGGCATGGGGCGTACCCAGATGTCTTTTTTGTCTTCTTCCCAAGGGCGCCAGTAGGATTGGTACATTGATGTGCTGGTAGCTACCCGGAATGGGACGCAGATGCGGTATACATCTAGAATGTCTTTATTTGCTTCAAAGATACGTTCTACATAGTCGATAGTCATTTTGTATTGCACTTCATAGTCCATGAAGTAAACTCCCAGCTTGCGGTTCAGCTTATGACTTCGGATATAATCGATACACATGTTCAGCAAGACCCCACTGTCTTTTCCACCCGAAAAGGATACATATACATTGTCAAATTCCTTGAAAATAATGTCAAGCCGTTCTTGTGCCAGCTGGTAGACATTTTTAGCTGTTGTCTCTTTCATTTTCTTTCCATTTTTATGTAAAGCTTCCATTCCTTGATGGTGCTGAAACCTAGTCTGATGAACAATTCTTTATGCACAGTCTGTACCAGTGCGGTCAGATGGGGTGTATCGCCTGTATAGTAGGCACATACGGTTTGTAATAAGTCGGTCAGGATTTCATCATGCCCTTCCTTTTGTGCGTAATAATTATTAATGAGGCATTCGCTTGCTTTATTTTCAATCGGGATAAAACCGATGGCTTCATTTTGTTTGTTGACGGCAATGTACCAACGGAATTTTTTCCCGGTTTTGAAAGGGTATCGGTTGTTGTATCGGAGTACATCAGGATTCATTACAAGCGGTCCGATCAATGGGTATAATTGTTTATCAGTTCCTTCTAATTGAATGATGTGTGTCATACGTGAATGTTTTGAATGTTCTGCAAATATACGAAATCATCGGTTAAAAATAAGAAGCTGTTTTGAATTTCTCCAAAAAGTTTTTCTTGGCTTGATGTATCCGTTTTCGTGTGTGCTTTGGGCGATTTTTTGGTCCTTTTCGCTCCTGTTCTTCGTCAGATAGCCCGCTATCTTCCTCATCACAGAAGCGAAAATGCCTCAAAAACTCATCCCAAATCATCGCACGATAAATTCAAAACAGCTTCTAAAACCTGGAAGAAACTGTTTCTACGTTTGTTCAGCAGATACGAATAAATGTATGATTGAAAGGTTCAGTTTCTGCTTCTGGTTGTCTTCTTTTTACGTTCTCCATATCAAAACCGTACGTTCTCCATATGGAAACCGTATGTTTTCGATATGGAGAACGTACGGTTTTGATATGGAAACTATAAAAAGATGCTATCTGGATTGATAATACGACCCAATCAGAAACTCCAATTATTTTGATGGCTTGGGGAATTGTTGTTTGAGTTCTACTACTACCACTTCGCTGGGCGTGAAGAGGCGGATGTCTTTCCGCGAGGTGCCCAGCCCGTTGGTGATGATGAGGGGGATGCCCTGGCTGTTGTGCTTCAGTCCCGTGAGGAAGCGGTTCCCGTATTTGGAGAAGTGTGCAGGACTCCACCGGCGGAACAGGCTGACTTGTCCGCCATGCGTATGTCCTGCCAAGGCAAGGTCGGTGTTCGATACGTCCGTGTCTTCCACATAATCGGGGGTATGTACCAGCATTACCACAAAGTCTTCCGCACGAAGCGCAAGGGTAGGCGATACGCCGTTCCGTTTCAGGTCGAACGGATTGCGGATACCGCATATCAGGATGTATTCGTTTCCTTTCCATAAGGTATCCGTTTTATGTTCCAGCAGACGCACTCCCGTATGTGCCATGGCGCGGCGCACCAAGGTGTCGCTTTCTCCCCGTTCGTGGTTGCCCATGACGGCGTATGTGCCGAAACGTGTCTTTACCTGTGCCAGTGCCGAGAACAGTTCTTCCATATCTCCTCCTTCCCGTCCGCGATAGTCTCCTCCCAATAAGAGGACATCTGCATCTGCCGCTTGCAAGGCACGGATGGCTCCATGCAGGCGCTTGGCGTCAAACCGGCTTTCGTAATGGAAGTCGGAAGCAAAAGCGATGCGGAACCCGTTGAAAGAGTCGGGCACTTGCTCGCTGTAAATCTCATACCGCTTGATGCGCCCCACTCCTTTGTATTTCGAGAAGGAAGCGGTGGCGCACGAGGTGAGAGCCAGACAAGCGGTGATTATCCATATCAGTTTGTATTTGTACATATCGGTTTATTGTTTTTGCGTGTGTAAAGGTAGTAAAAGATTGGATGCCGGATATCTTATTATGGTTGGAATTCATTCTAATAGTCGCAATCTGCATCGCTTGGCTTGTTCGGGTGACTCTTATGGATGCAAAATTTCTATTTGCTCTTTTAACGCTGTTTCAGAAAGCCTTATCTTTCTTTCAAAATCCTCGAAGCTTGAAACGCTTGCCGGAATCTGAAACGGGTATTCAATCAGACGGGCATCGCCATCTTCACCATATCCTCGCAAGCTATATGATTTTGGTTCATTTTCATCAGGTGTTGGCTGGACAAACATACCGATACGCCCTTTCATCCGATACAGGTAGGTAATGACTTGGTTTACATCGGCAACATAATCAATCTGGCTCTTGTATTTGGCATCCAAGATGATGCTTCTTTCTTTGTCATAAAAATCAGGATAACGCAAAAAAGCGTTTCTTTTTTTATTCTCTATCAGACTATATCCCAACCAGACACCTCCGGCATTCTGCCTGTTATCAGGATGCTTGAACCCTAAAGGAGTGAGCAATGTGTTTAAATATTCTTCCCAAAGCCATGACACATCGAACAAAATGCCATAAATTTCATCCTTGTCTTGTCCGTATCTTAATCGCTCATGGCTTAGTATTTTCAAGCAAAGTTTCTGTAAAGGTACATATTGTGTATAGTAGGGGTGGACAACAGGTCTCAAATTGCTTTTGATAACCTGTAGCCTGTCTTGCCTCTGATACGTTGAGGTGGCCGAAACGATTTGGGAAACATTCTCTTGCGTATCTACGTTTGTGTGCAAAACCATTTCGCCCAACCGTTTGGTACGGATATATTCCACCGTATGGCGTATCAGTTGGGTCACATGATTGTCATAACTGAACTCCCTCGTGCGATATGCCACACGTCCGTTAAAGGGCATGTTGCACCTGATATGCCGGCTGATGTCAATCGTGCCTCTCAGGTTGCAGTCGTTGTATTCATTTCGCTGATATTCCTTATAAAGACCTTGCACCAACGCTTTATTCAGGAAATAAGGAAACAGATGTAGCAGGAAATCAAATATCTGTTCGTCTGTAGCCGTATGCTTCAGATTAAACAGATTGACGGATAAGACTTTTTTCAACATATAATGCAGGAAATAGTCATCACCGTTCTCCGTCCCGAACCGTGAACGGATGGTTATGTACATATCATTCAGACCTATGAATCCAGCTAAGTTTCCTGTTTTCACCACATAACTCTTCCCTTTGGGCGCAATGTCAAACAGGTGTTGCTTGCCTATACAGTCTTCACACTCCTGAAAGGATAAAGGAAAAACGAGCAAAGGCTTTCCTTTGTCATCCACCAAGGAAGAAACCGGAGTGTTGGCAAAAGGCAACAGCCTTTCCACATTCTCCGTCAGAAGATGTTCGCTATTGTCTTTCCACTCCATCATTCGTATATGCCTTTCGAATAATAAACCTCTTCCAACTTTTTCAGGTTATCAGCCGCATTGAATGAACCTCTCAGGTATTCGAAAAGCACGCCCCGCAAATGGTTTTCCCATAGTTGCTGATAAGCTTCCGGCAAATTATTTTCATAGTCATATAGTTCCAGTTTCTTGAAGTATGCCCCTCCAATATGATAAGCCGCGCTAAGCCCTTCAATGCCTTCATTGGTTTCTTCGTTCCAAATGGCATTGTTTAGGCGATTCATCTTGCTTACGATTTCATCCTTCAATTCTCCAAAGCTATCCAGCATACCGGTATTCTCGTTTGCCTTTATTTCTTTCCATGCAAAGCGGCGGCGCATGGCGAAATCCATACTTTCCACACTCCGGTCAATATCATTCATTGTCCCGATGATATAGACGTTTTCCGGAACATAAAAGCCTTCATAGAACGGGTCATGCTCATCGGTTATCATGTTTTGATATTGTGTTTTAACCCGTCCACTTTTACCTCTATAGCCGGGGTCGATACTGAAGAATAGTTCTCCGAATATCTTGGAGATTTCGCCTCGGTTTATTTCATCGATGATGAAAACGAAAGGCTTTGAGGCTTTTTTAGGGGAAAAAGTAATTGGTCGGGAAATATTTGATGCATTATTTGTAGATTGCATCAATGGCAGTATATCCGGATGTGAAAAATATTGCTTTTGTATAGTGTTTGATTTCGGCTCTTCACTTTTCAGTTTCTTTGTTCTTGAAAGTAATTCTTGTAAAATCCAGCCATAAAGTGTATAATCTACAGTAGATGCAGTATTAGTTACTTTCTTTGCTAAATCAAAGAAATCATCTCGTCCCCAATAGCTAATATCAAATTTGTTTTTAGCGACACAATATTCATACATTCTCTTTATATTGTCTTCTTTTTCAAATCTGTTTTCATACCATATTCTTCCATTTCGTATTTCCAGTTTAAAAGGTTTGCAATTTCTCCAATTCGTATACTGTATTTTTCTATTGCGTATGTCCTCAACAATTGATTGATATACAGTTTCAAATGAAACTGAAGTATTCGTCTCTTTTTTTAATGGATTATTTGGAGCAACAGATTGAGATGTATCATTAGGAGTAATCGGTTGAATATTCTCTTTTTCTTCTATCGCCCTTTTACAAAACTCCTTAAACACCCCGTTTTTCCGTTCAAATCCTATATTGCCTCTACTATCGGGAGGAGTCGGTCTTAACCCTTCGACAAAATCCGTATAATCATACGACGGATGAAATTGCACGAATTCCCATTCCGCTCCCATAGCTGTAGCAATCTCACGTGCCAAGTAAGTTTTCCCTGTGCCCGCGCACCGGTCAAAATAAGATTCTTGTTTGCTTCCAATAAAGCAATGCATTCACTGTATTTATCTGTTGTCCCCATATTTGTATGATTTGCTGAAATTCTTGAATTGCTTTCTCAAAAACTCATCCTCTGATACTTTATATAATCTGTTCCTACGAAAATATTCATTAGTTTGTGTACCAATTCCATGATTTTCTGTATGCTTGGTCATATTGCTATTTTTGTATCCAACAAAACGGCTTGGAGCAAAAAACAACATATATTTTTAATAGTTGTCAATCATTTGTTGAAGAGCAACTGCCTGTCGCGTTCAGCGGCAGGTTTTACCCACTCATCGGGGATGAAACGCCAGTGGTTCAAGGGATGCGGGTCGAGTGTACCGACCTCTTCGATGCGTTTCATCAGGTAATAGCGCAGGTCTTTGTCGGTAGAAAAGACGATGCGCCGGGGGAGTTCTTCTTTGGGGATGCCTGCCCCTCGGGTCAGCAAGTCACCTCCTCCGTTGCCCCGGTACGAATTGACGGCTACGGTGTAGGTGCGGTCAAGGTCGAACGGTGTGCCGTCTGCTAAGCTCGTGATGGTGATTTTCTCGCCTTCGGGCTTGGTGACATCTACCGTGTAAAGGATGCCTGCCGCCGAATCGAAGTTGAAGCTTGGGTTCTTCAGGCGGCCGAAGCCTTCGTCTTTGTCGTTGAGCAGGAGCAGGTGGTCATCGGGTGATTGCATCCGGTTGGTCCACAAGGCATACGACATCTCAAGGAAACCTTTGATTTCGCGTCCGGTAAGGCGCATCGTGTAGAGCAGGTTTTCGTACTTGTAGAGGTTGAACATGTCGCTCATGTAGATGTCGCCCGCCTTGATTTCAGCATCAAACGAGAGCGGGGCGCAGAACGAGATGTCGGCTCCTGTAATGTCGAGCTGGAGCTGGTGGAGCAGGTCGATGAATGCCGAAGAGCCGAAATAGGCGTCTTTCGTGGAGATGGTTTGCCGGATGCTTCCTATCTTGCGCGACACGAAACCGAGCGTGGCTTGGTATTGCGGGTCGAACGCCTGCATGAAGTCTTCGTCGACGGGAAGGGAGGACACATCGCTCAGCTTGCCTTCAACCGTTTTCTTCAGGATGCGGCCGTCTTGGCGCGTCACTTTCAGGGTTACGTCGGCTATGGTGCGGGCGGCATTGGCAGGATTGATGAGCAATACCGAGTCACCTTCCGCGTTGCATATCTTCTTGCACAGGCGGCGGTGGTCGTGCCCCATGAATACAATGTCGAAGCCCGGCACGTTGCGTGCCACCGCTTCCGAGCCGTTTTCTACTACGTTATCCAGCAGGTTTCCTTCCGGTCCGGCATGAAACAGCCCTACCAGTACATCGGGATGCTCTTTGGCGGCGATAATGCCTGCCCATCGGCGCGCGCATGTTTCCATATCCTCGAAGCGCAGTCCGCTCCACATCGTTTCGGGCAGCCACGAGGGGATGGCGGGTGTGATAAGCCCCAGCACGGCGATGCGCACTCCGTTGCGTTCGAACACGCGGTATGGAGGGAAGTAAGGCTCGCCCGTGTGCCGGTCGATGATGTTGGCGCCCAGCATCGGAAAGCGGCATTGCTTCGCCCAGCGGTCGTATACAGCATGTCCTGTCTCGATGTCGTGGTTCCCCATATTGCCTGCGTCGTATTTCAGGTAGTTGAGCATGGCAGCGCATACGTGGGTCGAGGTCGTGTCAATGTAGTTGTAGTAATAGGCTACGGGCTGTCCTTGCAGGATGTCTCCGTTATCGAAAAGCAGTACGTTGTCGCCGTATTGCTTGCGCTGGGCGTCCACGAAGGTGGAAATCCGTGCCAGACTGCCCTTCTGTGGGCGCCGGTTGATAAAGTCGTAGGGGAAATAAGCCCCATGTACGTCACTTGTCTCCAGCAGTTTGATGGTAATTTCTTCGGTGTTCGATGCCTGTACGCCCAGTATGCTTCCGGCGCCGAGCAACGCCATAAGATAGTTTCGGATATGCATAAGTTTGGTTTTTATGTGATGTGACAAATTGTCGGTTAGTGCAAAGATAGTTAAAATAATGTCATTGGCATATACTTTGTTCCTTTTCGCGTAAAAAAAACAACTGACTATATGGCTTACATAGACTATTACAGCATTTTGGGAGTTGACAAAACGGCAACTCAAGACGACATCAAGAAAGCATACCGTAAGCTGGCACGCAAGTATCACCCGGACCTGAACCCGAACGACCCGAGCGCGAAGGAAAAGTTTCAGGCGATAAACGAGGCTAACGAGGTATTGAGCGACCCCGAGAAGCGAAAGAAATACGACGCTTACGGGGAGAACTGGAAGCATGCCGATGAGTTCGAAGCACAGCAGAGGGCTTATCAGGCACGTCAGGGAGATGCCGCCGGCGGAACGGAATACTGGTATTCTACCGACGGGCAGCATTTTACCGGCGGATTTGGCGGAAATGCCGGGGGCTTCTCCGATTTCTTCGAAGAACTGTTCGGGCACCGTGGAGGTGCAAGTGGCCGGCGGGGAAGAGGAGCCTTCC
>ULKH01015291.1_pt1 | contig 15979 bp, 10 predicted proteins | sample 1951111 | NCBI WGS metagenome assembly ULKH01 (sample SAMEA4835496, study PRJEB28245) | human gut metagenome | biome: gut microbiome; material: fecal sample | place: Denmark | collected 2008
CAATCAGAAATACCAATTATCTTAATGGCTTTTGGAATTTGATTATGATGCCCATAACATTATTCTTGGATTAATTCAACACCTTTCCATCCTCCCGGTTTAACAAGTTTGTAACAAGTTTAACGCACAAATGAAATATCGGTGAAACACCCCTGCAAAACCGCTATTTTACTTTTGCAACGAATTTAAACCCTAATAAACAAACAACTTATGCAAAGCAAACTTATTACAAACAAACATGCGCTGAGGAAACTCTTCTCCTTGGCTGTTTTCTTATTGGTAAGTACGTATGCATTTGCCCAAAGTGCAGTAACCGGAACAGTTACCGATAAATCCGGTATGCCGCTGATTGGGGTAAGTGTAGTAGAAAAAGGTACTACAAATGGCAATGTTACCGACATTGATGGTAAATATTCAGTTAAAGTAGAAAAAGGAAAGACACTGGTATTCTCTTACATCGGATATCAGACACAAGAAGTGAAAGTAGAATCAAACGTCATCAATGTTACGATGAACGAAGACAGCCAGTTGCTGGACGAAGTGGTAGTCATCGGTTACGGTTCAATGGAACGCAAAGACGTGACCAGCTCCATCACAACCGTAAAGGCTGAAGACCTGAATGTGGGTGTCTACACCACTCCGGCACAATTGCTGCAAGGAAAAGTACCCGGTCTGACTATCGCCAACACCAGCGACCCGAACGGTTCGGCTTCTATCTCTTTGCGTGGCGCCTCTACACTTCGTACAGGCGAGGCAATGGAACCTTATTACGTTATAGACGGTGTGCCCGGTGTAAGCCTTTCATTGGTAGCTCCAGAAGACATTGAAAGCATTGATGTCTTGCGTGACGCTTCGGCTACCGCCATCTATGGTTCGAAAGCTGCCAACGGCGTAATCATCGTCACCACCAAGAAAGGCAATAAGGATGGACGTACCAACGTAAGTTACAGCGGATATGTAGCATGGGACAAGACGATGAAAACCGTAGATATGATGGATGCCAACGAACTGCTGACATATGCCAATGCAAACGACATAGATATTTCGGCTTATTATGATGCAAGTAACCCAGCCAATACCAACTGGCAAGATGAAGTGCTTCGTACCGGATTCAGCCACAACCATAATGTGTCTATCAACGGGGGTAATGAAAAAACCAGTTATAATGCTTCTCTCAACTTTCTCGAACGCCAAGGCGTAGTAAGAGGTACTAACATGGACCGCCTGACCGCACGTTCTTTCCTGCAAACCAAAGCATTCAACAACCGGTTGGACATCTCGCTGAGTCTGAATGCCAGCATCCGTAACAGTTCTACCGGTCCTACCGGCTCACAAGGACAAAGTGTTCTGGATGCCATGTATTATTACAGCCCATTGGTTCCTGTTAAGAATGCCGATGACTCTTGGTACAGTAATACATCCATTTCACAAAACTACAACCCGATGTCGATGGTCAATGAAGACCGTTACGATACCAAAGAAAAATTGCTGCAAGGTGTGGCCAAAGCCACTTTCCATATCATAGACGGTCTGGACTGGAATTTAAATCTCTCTTATCAAAACCAACAGTATATCTACAGCAATTACAACAGCAGCAAGACTCAATTGCCCAGCGTAGCAGCCCGAAACGGACAAGCAGACCGTAGCACGGTAGAAAACATCCGCAAACAGATGGAAACTTATCTGAACTGGAACCATACATTCAACGACGCACACAAGGTGGGCGTAATGTTAGGATACTCATGGGAACAGTCTGACAACAACGATGGTTTCGGACTGAGAGTATATAACTTCTACAGTGATGACCTGGGTTATTACAACATGGGTATGGCAAACAACATTGACATCAACGATGTTATCAGCAACAATCTTGCCACCCTGCGTATGATTTCATTCTACGGACGTGCCAACTACAGTTATAAAAGCAAATACTTGCTGCAAGCTACTGTACGCCGAGACGGTTCTTCGGCTTTCGGTGTTAACAATCGTTGGGGTACGTTTCCTTCGGTATCTGCCGCATGGCGCATCATAGAAGAAGACTTCATGAAAGACCAAGACATATTCGATGACTTGAAATTCCGTATCGGTTATGGTGTGAGCGGTAACTCATTAGGTTTCGATGCCTTCTATGCCCGTCAGGTATACGGACACACCGGATGGTTTACTTATGTAGATGCCAACGGTACTGAATCCGATTACCGCATCTTAGGGGCAACCCGTAACTCGAACCCAGATTTGAAATGGGAAAGCACCGGTATGTTTAATGTAGGTCTGGACTTTGGTTTTTTCAACAACCGCCTGACCGGTACCATCGAGTACTACAGCAAGAAAACCAGTGACTTGATTTACGACTATCCGGTTTCTACCAACCGCTATTCATACGGTGTAATGACTGCCAATGTAGGCGATATCAGCAACAAAGGTATTGAAATAACCTTGAATGCAGTACCGGTACAAACTAAAGACTTTACATGGAGTACTACCCTCAACCTTTCGCACAACAAGAACGTAGTAGAAAAACTTTCTAACGAAACCTACTCGGTGAACTACATTGACCAAGCGAATCCGGACGTAGGTGGTTATTCCAGCACTAATGTACAACGCATCATGGAGGGTGCACCTATCGGACAATTCTACTTGTGGGAATGGGCAGGATATGATGAAAACGGTGGTTCTATATTTAATGACTATGACGAAAACGGAAATCTGGTAGGTGTAACAGATGCACCTGATGATAGCGATCGTCGTATGGCTGGTTCGGCACAACCTAAAATCACCTACGGATGGAACAATGACTTGACATGGAAAAACTGGACACTGACCGCATTTTTCCAGGGGGTAGCAGGGAACAAGATTTTCAATTCTACCCGTTGCTATTACAGCCAAGTGGGTCTGGTGGCTGCTGGGAAAAATGTACTGGCAGAAGTCGCAACCGAACAAAATCCACATGATTCACGGGCACAAGCTCCTTCTGATCGTTATTTGGAAAACGGTTCGTACCTTCGTTTGTCTACATTGACACTGGGTTACAACTTCGGCAAGATTGGCAACTGGGTGAACAACCTGCGTCTGTATGCTACGTGCAACAACGTCTTTACTATCACCGGTTATAGCGGTGTCGACCCAGAAGTAAACCTTGGCGGATTGACTCCCGGTATGGACTGGAGAAATACCAACTATCCGCGTACCCGCACGTTCCTTGTAGGAATAAACGTAAATTTCTAAATTAACAAAAAAAGACTTTTATGAAAACAAAACATATATTTTTTTCGGGTGCCTTATTGGCACTGACAAGCGTTGGGTGTACCGACCTTGACGTAGACATCAAATCCCAATATACAGAACTGCCTGACTCGGAGATTGCCATAGAAGCCACTATGAACAATGCTTTCTATGCATTTCGTGCAGCTATCGGACGCCGTTATGATGAAGGCGTATCCTGTAATTCGGATGAATACACCGCGGTCAGTTTCGATAGTGACTACTTGAACGGTCGTGACATGGCAAACTTCTCGTTACATATGATTGACCCGACTAATTCGGCAAACCAATTGAATGTGTACAACGATTTGCAGACGGGTATCACCAATTGCAACCGGGTCATTTTTGATTTGGGAGGCGAGGATGTCCCTGAAGTAGCTCCTGTACGTGCAGCTCGTGCTTTTTACACATTTATGATGATGGAGCACTGGGGAGACACGCCTATTCTCGACCATCTGCTGGCAGATGATGAACGCATAGACCGTTCTCCGCGTGCTGATGTAGCCCGTTGGATTGAATCGGAACTGCTTGCCGTACGTGACAATTGTTATGAAAACGTCGATGCTTCTACCTACGGTAAACCTACTCGCTGGATGGTAGATGCATTACTTGCCAAATTATATATCAACTGGAATGTTTATACACAGGACGTAACCAGTTCAAGCTGGGATCCAAACGCCACTAATGAAAAGTTAAACGATTGTATTGCTGCCTGCGACCGTATCATCGCTTCCGGATACTTTGATTTAAGCGATGACTACAAAACCAAGTTTATGTATAATAACGGCTATCAGATAAAAGATTTCATTTATGTGATGCCGTTCGATGCCTCTACAGCACAAGGAATGACATACGCCCGTTTCCGCACATGGCGCCGTGGACAAAGTGAAAACGGATTCTATAGCATTCCTCTTACTAATTCATTAGGAGGTAATATGACGTTGACACCGGAATTTGTAGAACTATTCAACCTTCCAGGTGACCGCCGTAACGATGTCATAGCCGGTAATGTAGGTGAGAACATTGATATGGAAACTTTTGATGTTTACCAATACAACAATGCTACCGGCGAACCGACTGATGTTCGCAATACATATGGAGGAGTGGATGTGACTTTCACCAAATCCATTACCTTAAAGTCTGACCCAACAGCTGATCCTCCTATCGTCCCGGACGGAGATCTCAATGTGGGTAACGACATGACCGGATGGACACAAGGATATCGCTCCATCAAGTTCTTCCCGAATGCTACAGATTATAACACCTATAGCCGTAACCAAAGCAACGACGTACCTGTATTCCGTTATGCGGATGTGCTGCTGATGAAATGCGAAGCCATCGTACGTGGCGGAACAGCGACCAACGGTGATACACCGATGAGCTTGTTTAATCAAATCCGTGCGTATGTCAATGCTCCTCAAATCGTTGGTGACCCCAGCCTGCAAGACATCCTGGACGAACGTGGTCGCGAATTTCTGGATGAACACTGGCGCCGTAATGACCTAATCCGCTTTGGTGATTTCGAACGCGACTGGGGGTTCAAAAACGACTTTAATCCGAACGCCAATGATCCAAGATACCGCTTATGGCCGTTGAGTCTTGATGTGCTTAATGCCAACACCAACTGGGAACAGAACGCCGGATACTAAATGGACATTCATTTTTAATATTTCTAATAAGTCAAAACCTTGCATTGCAACCTGTCGTCGGGAGGACGATAGGGCAATACAAGGTTTTTTTATTTTTCATGCGGTCTCTCCCAAGCAGAAAATCCAAACTGTTCTTGTCCTAAATAAAATTAATTCCTATCTTTGCATCAAGCCATAAACATCTGAATATGAAAGATAATTTTATACGTTTCGACTGGGCGATGAAAAGGTTATTGCGTGACAAAAGCAATTATGTCGTGCTTGAAGGATTCTTGTCAACTTTATTGGAAGAAGATTTGCGCATTTCCCGCTTTTTGGAAAGTGAATCAAACCAAACAGATGAAACAGACAAATTCAATCGCGCTGATATCTTGGTAGAAGACAGCAAAGGAAGGCTGCTTATCATTAAAATCCAAAACTATCGCGAACTATATTATTATCACCAAATGCTTTATGGGGCTTCTGACATCCTATCGCGATACACTGATGAGGAAACAGACTATAACAAGATATGCAAAATCTATTCCATCAATATTGTTTATTTCAGCATGATTAAAAGCAAGGACTATGCATATCATGGGGAAATAATCTTCCGTGGTTTACACGATTCAGACAACTTTCTAAAATTATCCGCCCGGCAGCAAGAAATTTTTACAGGCAAAGATGCAAAAGATATCTTTCCTGAATATTATGTGTTGCGCGTAAATGATTTCGATAAAGTAGCAAAGACTCCTCTTGATGAATGGATTAAATTTCTCAAAACCGGAGAAATAGATAAAGAAGCTACTGCAAAAGGACTCCCGGAAGCAAGAGAACGGCTTCGTATCGACACGCTACCCGATGCAGAAAAGCGTGCCTATTACCGGGATATGGAAGCCCTGCGCTACCAACGCAGTGTTATTAAGACAGGCTGGGACGAAGGACATACAGAAGGATTCAAAGAAGGAAAAGCTAAAGGAAGAGCTGAAGGAAGAGCTGAAGGAGAAAAATGAAAGCAAAAGAAGTTGCTAAAAGAATGAAAGAAATGGGACTTTCCGTAAAAGACATAATCCAATGTACGGGGCTTACACATGGAGAAATAGAAGAATTATAATTCTACATCATTTTACCACAGAGGACACAGAAACTTTCACTGCAAAATGAGATTTACCTGTAATACTCTGTGGTGAATTTTCATTATATAAATGCCAATTAGGAGTTAAAAGGGAGTTATAGGAAGTTATCGCCCACTTGGCGGGCTGGGAGTCAGATGCCACTACCTTTTTGCGCCGGTTTCAGAAGCAAGGCTATTGGCCTTTAACTCCTGAACGAAGTGATAACTCCTGTGAAGCATAACTACGTTTAACTCCTGATTCGCATTATATAAACTAATCATAATGCTTCGTTAAATTTATTTGAATATCCGCAAACATCCCATGTAGGGGCGTATTGCATACGCCCGAATGCGCCAACTAATCCACGTGGATGTTTTCAGGGCGTATGCGATACGCCCCTACAATACGGATCAGTACTATTTATTATAAATAGTGGATAATCCCTAAGAGAATTATCATCAGTCATAATGTATGTTTACCGGCAGCAGCACGAATCGTTGCAATGGCTTCCGGGAGATTCGCATTCTACGGTGCTGTGCTGAATGCCATGTTCGCACAGTTCTTCTTTTACAGCATGTTTTACGGTTTCCATTTGGGTCAGGTCTTTTAACACGATGTGGATGGTGGCTGCATTTTCGGTAGTGCTCATCGCCCATACGTGGAAATGGTGGAAGCTTTCCACGCCAGGTACTTCGGCGATGTGTTTCCTCACTTCTTGCAGGTCAATGCTTTCGGGTACGGCGTCTAAGGAAAGGAAAAGACTTTCTTTCAATAATTTCCAGGTAGAAACTAGTATCAAGAGGGCGATGGCTAAACTGATGAAGGTATCAATGAGTACAAATCCGGTCAACATGATGATGATGCCGGATATGACCACGCCTACTGAAACCAAGGTGTCCATTGCCATGTGAAGGAAAGCTCCCCGTACATTTAGGTCGTGCTTCTGGTTTTTCATCAGGAGCCAAGCTGTTACGCCGTTTACAATGATGCCGATGCCTGCCGTCCATGATACAGCTGCGCCTGATACGTGTTCGGGAGTTTTCAGCTTGTAAATGCTTTCGATAATAATGGCGCCTACGGCAATCAGCAGGATGATGGCGTTGAGCAGTGATACTAGCACCGTACTTTTTTTGTACCCATAAGTAAAATGTTCGGTGCTGCGGTGTTTTGACATGCGGAAAGCGAAAAGTGACAGCAGCAGGCTGAACACATCGCTCAGGTTGTGTCCGGCATCGGACAGCAGTCCCAGTGAATTGAAGATGAAGCCTGCACCGGCTTCGATGACGACAAAGAGCAGATTGATGACGATGCATACGATGAATATCGAGTTGAGCGATGTTAGCGTATGGTTGTGTTCGTGTACGTGTTGATGTGACATGATTCTTGTTATTTTATGTTGCTGCAAAGGTAAACGTAATCTTTAGGTTAGCCAATACTTGAAAGTCCGAATTTTGTATTCAATTTGTGTTTTTGCAACTTGGTTGCAATAGAATGGAACCGGAAATACTAAATAATGTAAAAAAGAAGGAGCGAACTGCTATACATTGGGTTATTTATATTTACTTTGAAAATGTTTAAGGTCAAAATAGAAAAAGCTATGAACGAATTAATTGCAAAAATCAAAGAATTGAATGAAGTTTTGATTGCAGATGCCGAATTGCAGGCTTCAAAAGGAAATAAGGCTGCAGGTACGCGTGCTCGCAAAGCTTCGTTGGAATTGGAAAAGGCATTGAAAGAATTTAGAAAAGTATCTTTAGAGGAATCTAAAAAATAACAATTCTTTCGACTGGAGCTAAGAGGTTGTACCATTTGGTTTTTATGTACCTGATGGTATGACCTCTTTTTTCATTGTCATGCAGGGAGGGATTATGCGGACATTACACGGTGCGGTTTGGTTATGGATGGTGTTTTTAGGGGTATGCCTGTCATGTGGCAGGCACACGGGACGAACGGATGCTTATTTGCGGGCGGATTCGCTGAACCGGACGGCTTATGCCATGCGTTACCGCGACCTGGATGCATCGGCACAGGCTGCACGGGAAGCGTTTCGGCTGGGGGCTGGCAACTCTGACCTGCGTGCCGAGGCATTGAATAGTGAGGCTTTCTGTGCTTTTATGCGGATGGATTTCGAACATGCTTCCCGGCTGTACCGTCAGGCGCTTGGAGAAGGTGATAATGAAATCGAGTTCCTGATAGCTGATGTGGGAATGATGAAGATTTGCCAGCGCACGGCTATGAATAAAGAGTTTTATGATTACCGGAGCAGTGCACTTCGCAGGATGAAACGCATCCGTGAAGACGAGAAGCAGATTACCGACGCACATACCAGGCTTCGCCTGAACTATGCCATATCCGAGTTTTATATCGTTTCAGGTATTTACTTTTATTACCTTCAGCAGCAAGAGGCATCTTTGCAGGCTATAGATGCTATAGATGTGGATGCTATCCGGGAAGATACGGCGCAATGGTTGTATTATGTTTATATGCGGGGGTCAGGCGGTATGTATGAAGCTCCTACACGCGAGAAGTTGCTTGCGGGAGAGTTGGGGTATTTGGTCAATTGTCTGATGACTAGCCGGGCGAGAGGTTATGTTTATTTTGAGGCAAACGCGTTGCAGGCATTGGCCGAATTGTTGAATTTCCGGCGGAACCGTGAGATATTGTCTCGCAACAGCCGGGATATGTTACGTCTGGTAAACGACCGCGACCTGCCTCTTGACAGCCTTCCGCTTGCGTATGCGCGTCAGGCTTTGGATTTGTTCAAGCAATACGGTGACTGGTATCAGATTTCGGGGACTTACCGCACTTTGGCTACCTATTATAATTATATGGGTTGTCCTGAGAAGGCTTTGCCCAATCTGGATACAGCTTTGCAATATGTTAACTTGCATCATGAAAGGTTTTATCATTGTACCGATACCTTTGACCGCCTCCGCACGTATATTCCAGGCAGTGGACGTCCCATTGAATTGAAATGGATAGCTGATGAGGGCATTAAGACCGTTCCGGAGTGGATTCTGCGTTTGCGCGAACAGCTGAGCCGTACGTATTCGGCAATGGGGATGAAGCAGCAATCAGACTATAACCGGAATATTTACCTGGACTTGCTGGACTATACCCGGCAGGATAAGTTACTGGAAAGCCGTTATGCTGCTTTAGAGCGTGAAGAGAAACAGCTCAATGCATTGCTCTTTCTGGTATTGCTTGGACTGGGAATGCTGATAGGTCTGTTTGTCATGTTGAACCGGCGTTGGAAAAAACGGAACCGGCTGTATCTGTCTGTCTTGAAACAGGTGTTTGAATTGTGCCGGAAAATCATATCGGCTGTACCGGCTTCGGCAGGAGACATGAAAGAGGTAGTCGATGCGGTTCAACAGACTGTACGGGAAGATTTCTTCCATATATTCGGTGCCGTGGACATACAGATTTGCCTGAAGGATGAAGATACGGGGGTATTGTCCGATACATTGCCGTTTCTGTTGCCAGAGGGAACAACAGGTTTTCGTTTCGATTTGATTTCTTCCGAAGACGAAAAAGTTATCGGATGTGTCTGGATGGCTTTGAAGCATCCTTTGCATAAGGAAGGAAAAGCCTTGTTGCAATTGGTTTCGCCTTACCTGGCATGGACATTGGTCAATGGGGCTAATCTGGTTTCGCTTGATGACGAGCGCCGCAAGGTGGAGAAAGAGCAATATATCCACCAGCAACATCTGACAGAAAACAAGAAGGAAAATGTGGTGAAGAAAGCTTGTCTGGCTATCGTGACCGGCATTTTACCTTATATCGACCGTGTGGCCAATGAAGTGCGTAAGTTGAGGCTGGCTCCCTATGCCCGTCAGGAGGCAGTAAAGAGGGGGAAATATGTTTATATTGATGAATTGATAACTCGTATCAACGAGTACAATGATATTCTTGCCCTTTGGATTAAGATGCGTCAAGGGATAGTCAGCTTGAACATCGAGAGTTTCTCCTTGAATGAATTGTTCGAAATGATAGGGAAGGGTAGGCGGTCGTTTGAAATGAAACGGCAGACCCTGGATATTTGTTCTACCAGTGCCGTGGTAAAGGCTGATCGTGCCCTGACTCTGTTCATGATTAATACGCTGGCCGAAAATGCGCGTAAATATACGCCTGAAGGAGGGCATGTGGAACTGAGGGCGGATGAAACTGATGCGTATGTGGAAATATCGGTTTCGGACAACGGACCTGGATTGACGGCAGAAGATGTGAACTGTATTTTGGGTGAGAAGGTTTACGATTCGGGTCATATCGGACTGGCTACGGCGGGTGATGTGCAATCATTGCGCAGCCAGAAAGGGCACGGATTCGGATTGATGAATTGTAAAGGCATTATTGAAAAATACCGGAAGACCAATGCCTTGTTTAGCGTGTGCTGTTTTGCCATCGAAAGCACACCAGGCAAGGGAAGCCGCTTTTATTTTCGTTTGCCCAAAGGGGTGAAACGGGCATTGTGTCTCATAGGGATCGTATTGGTGGCATGTGCCGGAACCAGTTGCGGCAGGCATGTTTCTGATGAGGTCCAGGCTCCTGGTCAGGTGGCTTCGTACGATAGTCTGCTGGCAATAGCAAATGATTATGCCAATCAGGTTTACGAGTGTAATGTGGAAGGTTGTTATGCCGATGCATTGGTTTATGCGGACAGTGTGCTCCGTTACCTCAATATGCATTATTTGTGCTATTCGGGATGCGATGCTCCGTTGTTGCAGCTGTATCGCAATGATAACGTGCTGGCAGAGCAAAGCTGGCTGGAGAAGGATTTTGATACCGATTATTACATTTTGCTGGATGTGCGCAACGAGTCAGCTGTAGCCGCTTTGGCTGTGAAAGATTTTCCTACTTATTATTATAATAACCTGGCTTATACTTCGCTATACAAGCAAATCAGCAAAGACCGTTCGCTGGAGCAGTATTGTGTGCAGATGCGTCAGTCTGCCAATAATAAAATCATTGCTTTGGTATTGTTGGTATTGCTTGTTGTCGCTTGTCTGGTGGGGTATTATTTGCTGTACTGGCGGAAGAGGGTGCATTACCGTTACAATATGGAGCAAGTGTTTGTCATAAACCAGGGGATTGTTTCATCGGTCCGGCTTAATGGAGACGGTGAAATTATGTCTGAGGTATTGTTTTCCAGGCTGATTGATGAGTTGAATGAACTTTTCCCTGTTTCAGCTTTGGGACTGGCGCTTTTCGATGAAGAAACGGCTGCATTGCGTTGGTATTTCTCTTTTCATACCGATGCTGATGAGGCACGTACATTGATGCAGCGGTGTTTCGACAAGCAGGCTGTGGTGTATGGTGAAGCATCGGGATGGATGACTTTGCCGCTTCGGGTAGAAGTGGGTGGTGAAATCCATCATATGGGAGTGTTTGCGCTGCAGGTCATGCAGCAAAGGCTGAACGAGGAAGATGTGTTGTTGGTAGAGCTGGTGGTAGATTATTTGGCGGCCGTATTGTATAATGCAGTGGTGCGGGTGCGCGAAAAATATACCGACATTGAGTTGGCTCAGGATGATGCCCGCAGGGTGTTTCACGAGGAAAATATGCTTCACGTACAGAATATGGTGCTCGACAACTGCTTGTCTACTATCAAGCACGAGACTATTTATTATCCCAACCGCATCAAGCAGATAATCGACCGGTTGAATGAAAAGGATGTGCTTCCGGAAACGGAAGAACAAGAGCAGTTGCAGACTGTGGATGAGCTGGTAAATTATTATAAGGATATTTTTACCTTGCTCAGTTCGTGTGCTGCCCGCCAATTGGATGAGGTGACTTTTCGTCGTGCTGAAGTCCGTGTAGAATACTTGAATGAAAGACTGGACCGCTATTTCCGGAAGGTTACCCGTAAATTGCCTTTTCAGCTTATGCTGGAAACTCAGATGCCTGAAGGACTGGCGGTCTCGGGCGATAGTGTCCTGTTGGAGTTTCTGTTCGAGAATCTGGTAAATGAAGTATTGCGTTATCCGGAATCTGGTACGATTACGGTATCAGCACAATTGGATAATGGATTTGTCCGGTTTTGTTTTACCGACAGGCGTCGCACGTTTACGCAAGAAGAATTGAATGGTTTGTTTTATCCCTCACTTTCGAGGATGTATGCCGGAAGTGGTAATAAACTGGTCGGGACCGAATTTCTGGTGTGCAAGCAGATTATACGTGACCACGATGAGTTTGCGGGCAGGCGGGGCTGTCGTATCAATGCATGTCCCGAAGAGGGAGGAGGATATACGGTATGGTTTACCATTCCGCAAAAAACAAATAAGGTATAACACAGGAAATCTATTGATATTAACCCATTAGCACATTATCAAATTATCACATTATAATTATGGAAAAGTTTAAAGTCATTATTGTTGAGGATGTGAAATTAGAATTGAAAGGTACGGAAGAAATCTTCCGTCATGAGATACCGAATGCTGAAGTGATTGGAACTGCAATGACTGAGGCTGAGTTTTGGGATTTACTTGATCAACAGACGCCGGATTTGGTTTTGCTTGACTTGGGTCTGGGAGGCTCCACCACTATCGGTGTATCTATCTGTGCCCGTCTGCATAAGGAGCGTCCAGGACTGAAGGTTCTGATATTCACTGGAGAGGTGCTGAACGAAAGGTTATGGGTAGATGCCTTGAACGCTGGTGCCGACGGCATCATATTGAAGACCGGTGAATTACTGACCGCTACTGATGTAGACGCAGTTATGGCAGGTAAGAAATTGGTTTTCAATTATCCTATTTTGGAGAAAATTGTGGAACGTTTCAAACAATCGGTGCTTGTCGAACAACGCAGGCAGGAAGCTTTGATTGATTATGATATTGACGAGTATGACGAACGTTTGCTCCGTCACTTGGCATTGGGGTATACTAAAGAAATGATAACGAATCTGAAAGGGATGCCTTTCGGGGTAAAATCCATTGAGAAACGTCAGAATGACTTGATAAGCCGTCTTTTCCGTCCTGACGAGCGTACCGGTGTCAATGCCTGCCGACTGGTGACCCGTGCTTTCGAATTACGTATTTTGGATATTGATAACCTGGAGCCTGATGACGAATAGGTATTTTTTGCATCCGGCTACTGTGTTCTTCTTGCTTACGTTGCTGGCAGCGTTTTTATCGTGGGTAGGAAGCATTTACGGCTGGGAAGGCATACAGAGCCTGCTCAGCGCCGAAGGTTTCCGCTGGCAATTACGTAATAGTGTGCCTGGGTTTCTGCATGCTCCTTTGCTGGGACATTTGCTGGTGCTGGCATTCGGTGCAGGGTTGTGGATGCATTCAGGATTGGGGGCACTTGGATTACGCTTGTTGCAGAAACGTGGAAAGTGTACCCGTAAAGAAAAGCGGGCATTGGGATGGAGTATCGTAGCGGGAGCCATATGTTTGTTTATCGGTATTGTATTGGCATGGGGACCGTGGGGTGTTGTGCGAAGTATAACAGGTGGGTTAAGAAACTCTCCATTGGCCGAGGGATTTACCAGTTTATTGTCGGTAATGGTAGGGATGATGGCTATGGTGTATGGCTTTGCAATTGATATGTACCGTACCGACCGTGATTTGGTACGAGGTCTGTCGTATGGCTTTGTTTATTTTTCGGGCTATTTTATTACATTGTTTTTCGTAGTGCAGTTTTTTGCCTCTTTACACTATACAGGGCTTGATGCCTTGTTAGGGATAAGTCCTGTAGCATTTCGCATCTGTTATACCGTATGTGCATTGGGCATGTTGTTTTTTTCGGGGAATAAGCCTGCAAGAGACAGGGACAACAGATGATGTGGTTTCTGGCTTTTTACAACAAAAGCGGGCAAAAAAGAAAGAATCTGATAAGATTGAAAAGAGAAGTGTGATGATATTTGAGAAATTAAAAAATGTAAAAAAAAGAGGCGTGTCTCGTTTTGTCAAAGAAAAAGCGTATATTTGCTCAGCGAAAAAAAATTTATAATAATCATAAGATATGAAAACATTTTTGTGGATGGCAACCGCCGGTATGTTGGCGTTTGCTTCTTGTCAGAACAAACCGGGTTACACAATTAATGGTACAATTGCAGATGTAGCTGATGGTGAGATGGTGTATTTGCAGAATTTTGTGGATGGACAGATGATTAACCTCGATTCTGCAGTAGTTAAAGGTGGGGCTTTCCAGTTCAAGGGAGATGCTGATACGATTGCTGCAAGCCGTATCGTATCCTATGCTCCGAAAGGTATGAGTTCCCCGGTATTCCTCGAAGCAGGAACTATTACGATGGAATTGAATAATGAACTGTCGAAGGTATCAGGTACTGTATGTAACGATGCTTACCAGAAGTTCATTGAAGAGTTTTATGCAATCAATAAAGAAATGCGTGCGTTGTATGAGCAGACTCAAAATGATTCATTGAGTGAAGAACAACGTAAGGAAGCCGAAGAACAGCTTAATGTGAAAGATAGCTTAAGCCGTGAAATTATTTATAATACAATTTCTTCGAATATCACCAATGTGGCAGGTGTACAGCTGTTGACTCGTTTTTCAAGCTCGTTCCCGTCAGAACGTATCCAGCCGTTGGTAGATCAGATTCCTGCTTCTATTGCTGCCAATAACGAAGGTGTCGCTCAGCTGAAAGAGCACTTGGCTACTTTGGCTAAGACTGCTGTAGGTCAGAAGTTTGTAGATTTCACCATGAATACTCCGGAAGGAGAAAGTGTAAAATTGTCTGACTTCATTGGCAAGAATAAATATACACTGATTGATTTTTGGGCAAGCTGGTGTGGTCCTTGTCGTGCTGAAATGCCGAATGTCGTAGCTGCTTATAAAAAGTACAGTGCCAAAGGTTTTGGTATCGTAGGTGTATCTCTTGACCGTGATGCAGAAGCATGGAAGAAAGCGATTAAAGATTTGAATATTACATGGCCGCAGATGTCTGACCTGAAAGCTTGGGAATGCGAGGGTGCCAAATTGTATGGTGTACGTGCTATCCCTGCTACAGTATTGGTAGATCAGGAAGGAAATATCATTGCGCGTGACTTGCGTGGTGAAGACATTGCTGCCAAGCTGGCTGAATTATTGAAATAATATAATTTATCTGATATAAAATAAACACCCGAGGGTGCATCTGTTTTAGATGTACCCTCGGCGTGTTTTATGGGGGATTATTTACAATGTTCCTTTGCTTGATGGTATTTCGAAGTGATAGATATCCCGGCGGATAGCCATTTTCAGGCTTCGGGCAAAAGCTTTGAAGATACCTTCTATCTTATGGTGTTCATTTTCACCTTCAGCACAGATGTTCAGGTTCATCCGGGCGGCATCGCTTAACGACTTGAAAAAATGCAAGAACATTTCGGTAGGCATATCGCCTATCTTTTCCCGGTGGAACGAGGCATTCCATACTAGCCAGGAGCGTCCTCCGAAATCGAGTGCTACCCGGCACAGACAATCGTCCATCGGTAGGCAATAGCCGTATCGTTCGATACCACGTTTGTTCCCCAAGGCTTGGTTTAAGCATTCGCCCAATGCTATTGCCGTATCTTCGATGGTGTGATGCTCATCTACCTCCAAATCTCCTTTTACATCAATGTCCAAGTCGATTCCTCCGTGTTTGGCTATCTGTTCCAGCATGTGATTGAAGAAGCCTAATCCGGTTTGTATGTGGCATGTACCATTCCCGTCCAGATTCATGCAGATGTGGATATCTGTTTCCTTGGTAGTGCGACGCACTTCTGCAGTACGTTCTCCGGCAAAAAGAAATTCTGCAATTTTGTTCCAATCGGTAGTGGCAAGGACACAGGTCTTTTTCAGGTCAGCCTCTTTTATCATTGACATATCCGGTTGTAATAAGATAGCCCGGCATCCTAGGTTTTTTGCCAGTTCTACATCCGTAACACGGTCGCCTATTACAAAACTGCCGGCAAGGTCGTATGTGTCATTGTCCAGATAATCGGTCAGCATACCCGTACGGGGCTTTCGGGTAGGGGCATTTTCTTCAGG
>ULKH01001048.1_pt1 | contig 15841 bp, 12 predicted proteins | sample 1951111 | NCBI WGS metagenome assembly ULKH01 (sample SAMEA4835496, study PRJEB28245) | human gut metagenome | biome: gut microbiome; material: fecal sample | place: Denmark | collected 2008
GGACACTCTCGAAAAAGACCTGACGGCCTGCATGGCCGCGTATGGCCGCGCCGTGAGCATAATAGAAGGGCCGCTGATGGACGGGATGAAGCGTGTAGGCCGCCTCTTCAGCGACGGACGGATGTTCCTGCCGCAGGTGGTTAAGTCGGCAAAGGTGATGAAGCAGGCCGTAGACATACTCCAACCGTACATGGAGAGCGCGCCCGGCGGAGACGGAACCGCCTCCAAGCCCCGGGTGGTAATAGCCACGGTGAAGGGCGACGTGCACGACATAGGCAAGAACATAACGGCCATCGTCTTGGGCTGCAACGGCTTCGCGGTGACCGACCTCGGCGTGATGGTGGGCAAGGAGACCATCATCGACGCCGCCGTAAGCAAGAAGGCGGACATCATCGGGGTAAGCGGACTAATCACGCCGTCGCTCTACCAGATGGAGGAACTGTGCCGGGAGCTGGCCGCGAGGGGGCTGCACATACCTTTATTTATAGGCGGAGCCACCACGTCGGCACTGCACACGGCCGTCAAACTGGCCCCGCTGTACGCCCATGTGTACCATGGCGCGGACGCGTCGGCCACCGCCGTCATGGCGAAACGCTACATGGCAGACCGCGACGGCTTCGAGCGTGAGGAGCACGGGGCGCAGCAACGCCTGCGCACTCTTTACGAAGAGAGTGGTAAAAAGGCTGACACGGCAAGTCCGGATGCAACCGAAAGTATGTCCGCAGGCCATGTCTTCGCCCCCGAAAGATACCTGCAAGGGGTAACATTGAAGGACGTTGAGGCCACGGAAGTGCCCATAGAGGCCGTCACTCCGTACTTCGACTGGCGCATGTTCCTGTCGTTCTGGGACATAAAGGCAGGCAAGACCGACGCAAGCGAGCCTGCCGTGGCCGCCCTGAAGCATGATGCCGAGACGCTAATCAGCCGCCTCTCGAAGAGCCACGGATGCCGCATCGTGGCGGCGTTGCAGTGGTATGACGCTTATTCCGATGCCGATACAATCATAATCAACACCGGGCAGCATCGCGTGTCGTTGCCAATGATGCGCCAGGAGAGGCCATGCAAGTTGGCCGATGGCCGTGAGGCGCGCCTCGCATTGTCTGACTTTGTGCCGCCTTCGGCCTACGGTTTCACCTCTCCGGCGGGCTTCTTCGCCATAAGCGTAAGCCGGGCGGATGGCGCGGAGCAGCAAGCCGGAGCGGCCGGGGCCGACTATGACGCGCTACTTGAACAGAGCGTGATGAATACCTTGGCCGAAGCGGCGTCGGCATGGCTTGACGAAAGGATAAGGACTGACAACGCTTTGGCCGACGGATGGCGGCTCGTAAAGCCTGCGGCGGGCTACGCCAGTAGCCCAGACCACACGCTGAAGCGCGACATACTGCGGCTAATACCCTGCGCCGACAGGCTCGGAATAACCCTGACCGACAGCTGCGCCATGCGCCCCGAGGCGTCAATCTGCGGCATGGCGTTCGTCCACAAGGACGCCGCTTACCCCGACATACGCCGCGTGTCGCGCCATACCGTAGCCGACTATGCCGCCCGCCGTGGCATGACCGGCGAGGAGGCGCGCCGCTTCCTGGGGCATCTGGAGGAGTGATTTGTCAACAAGGAGTTAGAGGGAGTTAACAGGAGTTAGACTCCCTACGGTCGCCGGAGTTAACGGACATTACCCTGCAATACTATTGTCCGTTAACTCCGGGCGGCTGACAAGCCGCCTAACTCCTGTTAACTCCCTCTAACTCCCGTCATAAAAAAACAAAAATCAATAAGAAAAATGAAAATCAGCGAAATACTTGCCAAGGGCGGACAGGCCTTCCCCTCGCTCGAAATCGTGCCGCCGCTGAAGGGCTTGACCAAGGCGGAGCTAATCGAGTCAATCCGCCCCTTCATGGAGTTCAGTCCGAAATACATCAACGTTACCTGCCACCGTGACGAATACGAGTACCGCCAGAAGGCGGACGGCACGTACTCGCGCCACCTCGTGCGCAACCGCATCAGCGAAGTGGCGGTATGCGGAGCCATAATGTCGGAGTTCAATGTTGAGACCGTGCCCCACATAATCTGCGGCGGAGCGTCGGCCGAAGAAATCGACAGCGAGCTGCACAACCTGCGCTTCATGGGCATAAGCAACGTCATGGCGCTGCGCGGCGACTCGATAGTGGGCGAAAAGAGGTTCACCCCCGTGCCCGGCGGCTACCGCTACGCCAGCGAGCTGGTGGCGGCCATCAGGCGGTTTGACGACTTCTTCTCCATAGGCGTGGGCGGCTATCCTGAAAAGCACTTCGAGGCTCCGAACATTGAGACCGACATTGCCAACCTCAAGAAAAAGGTCGAGGCAGGAGCCGACTACGTAATAACGCAGATGTTCTTCGACAACAACGTGTACTACAACTTCGTCAGCCGATGCCGCGCCGCAGGCATAACCGTGCCCATAATACCGGGACTGAAGCCCCTCTCCACCGTAAGGCAGCTGACGATGCTGCCCGAGGCGTTCTCGCTCGACATACCCTTCGAGCTGTCGGAAGCCATGCTCCGCGCGGGCGACGACAAGGAGAAGGCCTATCTGACGGGCATGGAATGGTGCACCATGCAGTGCAAGGATTTGCTCGCACACGACGTGCCGGTAGTCCACTTCTACACCATGGGCCGCGCGCGCAACATCGTCGAAATCTTGAAAAACTGCTTCTGACGCGGCCAGGCGCGGCCTGCCGCTAAGTGCCTCGCTGTCAATGCGTTGCCAATATGCCGCCTTTCGCTTTGCGAAAGACCGTCTTTTACAATACAAAAGGCCACCTTTCAGCGTGTAAAAGGTGGCCTTTTGCGGGTCATCCGCAAATCTGTTGTGGTTCGTCCGCAAATCTTTCGGGGTTTATTCACAGACTGGCTTGCAGCAGGATGTGAATGTTTAATGCCCTTATATGCCATACGCATAGTTGTTTGGAAAGCCCCTGGTGTTTACAAATGCTATCTTCATCTTATACGCGTCGTGGTTGATTAAATCGTGTAAATTAAGTCTTCATAGTGCATATTTTATCGAAATATGCACTGTATAGAATACATATTTTGCCGAAATATGTATTCTATACAAATATTTTTGTTATTTTTGCGCTATAAAACGTACATGCGTATGGAAAAGAAAGTCATTCAGGAAATAATCTTACAGCAGCAAGACTTCATCAGGAAAATAAAGTTGCAGAGGCGCGACATCAGTATTGACACCTCCGGGAATTATGTTTTTGTAGGCATACGCCGCGCCGGAAAGACGTATATGCTTTACCAGTATATCCAGCAAATGCTAAGCGAAGGCCGCGACATACGCGAGATTTTGTTCGTGAATTTTGAAGACGAGCGCATCGCCGACATGCGTAAAGAAGAGTTGCACACTGTTATTGACGCTTACCGTGAGCTGTTTTCCCATGAACCGGTAGTATTCCTTGACGAGATACAGAATATCGACGGATGGGAGCATTTTGCCCGGCGGCTTGCCGACGAAGGACGCCGCGTGTTCATAACGGGCAGCAACGCCCACATGCTAAGCCGCGAAATTGCCTCCACGCTTGGCGGAAGATTTATCATAAAAGAGGTTTGGCCGTTCTCATTTTCGGAATACCTGCAATACAAAGGGTTGGAGCTGGACCGGCATTGGTGGCTTTCGCCGCAAAAGGCCGACGTGGTGCGCCTGCTCGGAGATTACTTTTATTATGGCGGACTGGCCGAGTCGTTTAACTATTCAGACAAACGTCTGTGGTTGTCTTCGCTATACCAGAAGGTGCTTTACTCTGACATCGTGATAAGGAAAGGCATACGCAACGAGCGCAGCATGACGCTGCTGATACGCAAGCTGGCCGACAGCGTGATGCAGCCTACCGCCGTGAAGCGGCTGCAGAACATACTGCAAGGCGACGGGACGAAAATCAGCCGCGTCACGATATCTGCCTATCTGTCTTACTTGAAAGAGGCGTTTCTATGTTTTTCAATATCAAATTTTACAGACGCTTTGCCGCAGCGCGAAGTCATGCAGAAGCATTACTTCTACGACAACGGCATACTCAACCTTTTCCTGATAAGCCCCGAGAGCAAACTGCTCGAAAACCTTGTGGCCGTCTGCCTGCTGCGCAAGTACGGCGACGGACTGTTTTATTACAACCGCAACGTAGAGGTAGACTTCTACGTACCGTCAGAGCAGCTTGGCATACAAGTATCTTACAGCATGACCGACCCGGAGACACGTAGCCGGGAGGCGTCAGCCCTGGTCAAGCTCAACGCATTCAGACCGCTGAAGCGCCTGCTCATAATAACTTATAATGAAGAAAACAACATTGTGGCAGACGGACTTACAATCGAAGTCATACCCGTATGGAAATGGATGCTCGAGCCTTGACACGCCGTGCTATATTCCCAATTTCTAACTCATTGACAATCAGCCTCTTTGTGAAAGGCGGCCTTTTACAAGCCGAAAGACGGCCTTTTGCGCGGTAAAATGCCGTCTTTCGCACTGCGTTTTGCGGCATATTTTGCCGGTTTATGTTCTGTATGAATTTATTTTCGTTTTGTTTGAGACAAGTTCTTGGTGTATATTTCTGCCACTTGGTCGGCGATTTTCTCCCAATCATATTTGCGCATGTCGTAATTAATGTGCTCCAATGGCCGCTCGATGACGGCTTTAAGTTTACCGGCGAGCGCGTCGATGTCGCCCACGTGGAAATAGTCTTCCTTGTCAAGGCCAACCTCGAGATTGGCCGGTATGTCGCTGACAATGACCTTCACGCCGTAGCTCATGGCCTCGAGCAGGGCTATCGGCAGTCCCTCGTGGCTTGACGGCAGGCAGTAACAGCGGCAATTCGTCAGCAGGGAATGCAGTTTGCGCCCCTTTACGAAGCCTGTCAGCACTACGCCGTTCATGCGTGCCGTCTCTTTCAACAGGCGTGAATAGCCGTCCTCAAAGTCGGTGTCGCCGGCCAGCACAAGCTTTATTTCATCTGCGGAGTTTTTACTTTTTAATTGTTCATTTTTAATTCTGGCGTACGCCTCAACCAAGTGGTGCAGGTTCTTTTCAGGCACGAAGCGGCACATGCCGAGAATGTACTTGCCTTTCTCGATGCCCAACTCCTCAAAATATTCAGGATAGTCGCACGCTTCCGGTTGCGACACGCCGTTGTAAATGAGGTGTATACGCTCCGTCCTTCCGTATTTGCGCTTGACAAGATTGCGGATTACGTCGGAAATAACAATCACGTCATCGGCGAACATGCAGCCGAAACGCTCGCCAAGTTTGAGGACGGTTTTCGCCGCCATTCCCCATTTTTCCCTGTCGTAATCAGGCCCGTGATGGGTGAAGACGACTTTCATTCCAAGCATTTTGGCATACGGCACGAGCAGTGCAGGCCCTATGGCGTGTATGTGGATGACGTCAGCCCCGAGCCGCTTGGCCTTGTTTATAGCCCTGAAAGTATGGATTATGGCCTCGAACGATTTTCTTTTCGGGCAGTCAATGTCTACAAGTTTTACTCCGTTCCATTCTGTCAGCCCGTCGCTGACGTAGTTCTTGCGCCTGACGACTGTCACTTCAAATCCGCGCTGCGCCAGCTTCGGGAACAGCTCCTCGCAGTGGGTCTCGACGCCGCCCATCACGTTTGGTATGCCGCGTGTACCGGTTACGACTATCTTCATAAGGAGTTGATATTAAGGGAAAATTTGTTATTTTTGCATCGATTTCTTCTGTCGTGCACGATGAAAAGGCTCACAATCATAAAAGAAACGTTGCAATACGCAGGTGTTGTCGCCATATCCTGCCTCTCGGCGTTGTGGCTTTTCGTTATTGGGAAAGGTAGGAAAAGGTGACATTTCAGAGCTTATGCCACAACACCTATAAACGTCTTTGCAAGTGGCTTATAATCAATGGGTTTCTAAAAGGCCGTATTTTGCATTGTAAAACACGGCATATTGGCGTGCAATATGCGGCCTTTTGCATTGTGATTTGCCGCATATTGCAGACAGGATGCTTAGTTGTTTGGAAACCGACGGACAAAACGGTCAAGATAAACGGTTGTTTATCGTCCTAAAAAACTTTTATAGAACGACATCAGCCGCGGGTAATAACTTTCGGGGCTGAGCTTGTCATGCGCGAAGCGCAATGTTCCCTCGCTAAGGGCAACGTATTCATTCGCGGTCAGCGCGTCGGCTTTTGCCACCGTCGTTTTCAGCTTGTCGGCATTTCCACTTTCAAACTGATAGCCCGTTACTCCGTCCACTACGATTTCAGGTATGCCGCCTATGCGCGCGCCGATAACCGGAGTTCCTGCTGAATAAGCCTCGATAATAGTCATAGGGTTGTTCTCGTACCATTCTGAAGGAACGATGATGAAATACGCGTTGCTTACCAAGTCAGTCAGTTCATGCCCCTGCTTATATCCCAAGAACTCGACATTGCCCATGCCGTTATCGTAGGCGAATGTTTTAAGTTCTGTTTCTTCAGGTCCAGTCCCTGCAATCTTCAGCCGGCATTGTGGCAGGTCCTTAAATGCTTCAAGCAAAGTTCTGACACCCTTTTCGTATGAAAGACGTCCGAAAAACAGGTAGTACCTGTCTCCCGGCATTGTTTTCGGTACGTCTGAAATGGACGTTGAGAAATTATATAACGTCATGTTCCACTTCGACTTAAGCGCAGGCATGTATTTTTCCTGAATGTCTTTTGCAAAGTTGCTTACATATATGAAGCCGTCTATATACCTTGCAGGGTTGAAGAAAGCGTTGCGGAAATACTGTTCGGCGGCCATCACCGCGCTCATAAGCTTGCTGCCCTTGCAGCACGTATGGGTAAAACATCGGTAGAAATGCCGCCCCCGGCACTCCTCGCATATCCTCCCCCGGCCGTCACGGAAGGTGTAGGCCGGGCATACGATGCGGTAGTCATGCACGGTAAGTAGCACCGGGATGCCGTGTCTTCTCAATACCGGAAGTATCGAAGGTGTTATCTGCCCCCACATAAGGTGTATGTGGGCAATGTCAGGTCGTTCGTCGAGAAGCAGCCGTTCCATTTTCCTTGCCGCCTCGAAATGGTAAAAATAGTTTACCAGATTTCTCACGTTTCTGAATGCTCCACGCCTTGTCCCTTTTGACTCGGGGAAGTACCCGCTGAACTGCGAAGGCTTGTTCTCCGGCCATTTCAGCGTGAAATAAACAACGTCGTGCCCGTGCTTCTCAAGCATCCGCCCCGTGTTGAAGCACACGGTCTCCGCTCCGCCCTTGTTGTAATTGTAGACATCGATGAGAAGGATTTTCATATTACGATTTCAAATGTCAACTTAATAAGGACTTTTTTCTTAAAATCAACCATGTATTTTTGTAAATGGAACAAGTGTGTAACAGGCTGAAGGAGGCTTTAATGCAATGTGCCTTCAATCAGTTTCCCATAAAAAGTTTTCTTGCCATTCACTTCTTTTGGGAAATTTTGCTTCCATGTGAGTTTGTACAATGCAGTGTCTTTATTGATTTTTCCCCATACATCTTCGTTGTATGGATGGCCAAGGACTTTAAACAATTCATCACAATAAGGATTATTGGGCTGTATTTGCTTGAACGCTTCGGCAATTTCGGAGTTATGCCTTTGGGCAAGAACAATTGCATAATCAGTAAGAAGATAATCGATTAATTTGTCATTTACTTTCCAATACTCATATAAAAAATCAAGTATTACTTTGAAAATCCACCTGTTATCATAGCTACATCCTAAGGAATAATTTGCAAATTAGCCACAAGCAACAGAACAACGCAGGTAATCAGGACGTTTGATTGACCATAAAGGCAAGTTTGTCAATATGTCAAAGTGTTTTTTTGTACAGAAAAAAGTAGAGTCAATCCAGATGCCTCCGTATTTGGAAAGTATTGCCATGCGCAGAAGGTCGGAATAAATTGTTCTGGAAATAATATTCCTGCGCCGTTTCTCTTCCACCCATAGGGGAAATGATATATAATCTTTGTAATTATCCTCTGTTACACAAATTACTTCATGCTCACCCGCATTACGTTTAATCGACTTTACACACGCTTTAACTATTTCAGGGGCGTTGTCAAGGCCTTGCCACCAGCAAATCCATATCTTGTTACGCAACTTCGGATTACAGTCGGGCATATTCGTTGGCCTATGATAATTGCCCCAATACCCTTTGAACTGGTCTTCAAGATAATCAAGCATTATTTTGTGCTTTCTCATCAATCGTCTTTTAACGCTTTCTGGCTCTTTGAAACCGTTGCGGTTCATTATCTGGATGTCTATTTTTGCTCTGAACGTAATCAGTGCCGCTTTCCACGAAACAACTTTTGCCACGTCAAATGTAGCCTTCAACTCTTCAAGGCTTCTATAAATGATACGTCTAATATTGTTATGTTTCCGTTTCATAAAATTTTCATTTTTGACTTTCTGTATAAAATCATTCTATATAAAATTTTACAATAGTCATTTTAATAATAACTATTCAGCGGATATTTGACTTTTAATAACTGACAATCTGTATTGATTAAAGAGCGACAATAACAAAAATAAATCAAGATAACTAACTCGCTGGATATTTGATTTATTTGTCATCTGAATAATTACTTTTAATAACCATTTCACTAAAAATTTAATATGAATGCTTAATTTAAGCTTGATGTTTATTCTTTATTTTGTTATAGTATTTTATAAATAAGTTTTTCGGTGTATCCGAAGAAATTAGACCGCAAATGATATTGTAATATACAATCATTTTATATTTTGCTTTTTTTTTGAAACTGAAACTGTATATTATTCCCCAAATCACAATTCTTATTAATGAGCGAGATATAATACAAAATTCAAGAATACTTTTTTTAAGAGAAGAACCTTCTGAATAAAACATTACACTTCCCTTAAACTGTGCAGGATCTGTTGCAGTCTGCGTGATTGACCATGTACCGCCTTGTATATGATATTGAATGATATCTGTTACAACCATGCATTTATATCCTTTTTTTCGTAGTAATGTTGAAACAGCAATGTCCTCAGGACAAAAGAAATAATATTCATTAAAAAATCCAATCTGCATAAAAATTGAAGTGTTAATAAGAAATGCAGCTCCCAATATATTATATGTTTCTAATGTTCCTGTTTTATTATTATATTGTGAATTAGCGCAATGTCCTATTCCCAAAATACTTATTAAGTACTTCCAGTACGTTGCATTTTTCCTTCCGCAATATTGTGGACGTCCGTCAGGATATTTAATATTTGGGCTGACAATTGCTACGTTTTCAGGCATCTTGTTAAATGTAGATACAAGGTTGTCAATGACAGGCGAGTCCATGAAAGTATCATCATTCAGTACATAGCAGTATCTACCTCGTGCCTGCCTCAACGCGAGGTTGTTGTTTTCGGAAAAGCCGCGTATCTCGTTGCTTTCGATGAACGTCACCCAGGGATAGTCTCGTCTGGCCTTCTCAAGGTTTTCTTTCGAGAAGAGGTAGGCCACGACGAGCGTCTCGTAAGACACCGAGGTGTACTTTCGTATGCTGTCGAGGCAGGGGTAGAGGTTCTTGAGATTGTTCATGCAGACAATCACTATTGAAACTTCAATCATAAATCGTATTTGTTAGAGTTTGTGTTTTCTGAATGCGGTTGGTTTGTGCGCGGCATGGCGGAGCATGTGCGTTCCCGCCTTTGACAGAATGCAACCTATGTGAGGCGGTTTGCTTTCACCATGCGTTTCCCTTTAACATTGTGAGCGGCCCCGGCGTGGATTTTTTGCCGGTGAGCCGTAAATACGGCAGTAATCCGTGTGCAATTGTAACGTGCTGGTTGGCTGTGCGATATGCCGGTTGCCGGTAAAGTGTGCAATGATATATGCCATCTTAGCGTCTTTCCAATGCTTATGATTGTTGCCAAAAGCCGTGTCCGCCGGTGCTTTCAGCGGCGAACGGGCAGGCAAAAGGCCGTGTCCGGCTGTCTGATTGACGGCCTTTTATACCCTGAAAGGCCGTGTTTGGGATTTCAAGTGGTGCTTTTTTGCCGTGCAAACAATGGAAATGTGTTTTGTAAAATCCTGTTTCGCATAATTTTGCTGACATTTTACGATTGACGTTATGCAAGGTTAAGGTATTGGAAACGTGTCAAAACGTAACGGTGTAATATGGTCGCCGGTGGCCTCAATCAAACAGCCATGTCTCGTAAGGCACTACGATGTTGCCCGTTGCCAGCGGTGACGACATGAAGATGAGCTGGCTTACGGTCTTGTAGATGTAGTATGCGAAGAACACGGTGTAGAACGGCACGGTGAGCTTCTTGCCAAGCCTCGACGTGAGGTATGGTATGGCGATGATTGCCATGAGCGAGAATGGCAGGATTAGGCGCGCCCACATCAGGTTGTCGCTGAACACATTGTTGAGGACAACCGACATCAGGAAGAACTTTACGTGCCAGCATTTCAGGTCGTCCTCCTTTGAGAACCAGCACAGGAACAGCCCCCACAGCGTGAACGGCAGGATGTCCATGTTGAACAGCCCCTTCTGCTCTATCATGCCGAACGATACGTCGGCATAGAGGGAATAGTCCCTCGACGTGAGTCCACCTGCTATGGATAGGGCGAAATCCAACAGTTTGTTGATGTCTATAACTCTCGACGCCGCCATGACATACGTTGCGGCTATAAGTATCATCCACCACTTCTTGCGGATGTCGAACTTCCAAATAACGAAGACAAACGGCAGCGTAAACAGCGTCGAACCGTGTATAAGCACGGCCAGCACGTACAGCAGTAAGCATGTCTTCAGCCTCGCCTTTCCGTATTTGAAGAACAGATAGGCGGCTATGAAGAAGAACGTCAGGGCGCAGGCTTGGCGCACCATGCTCATGTATAGGAATAAGTTGATTGACGACGTGCCCACAAGGCAGAACAGCAACAGGCCGAAATTGATGTTGCCGCACAGCTTGTAGATGAGGAAGAACAGGCCGAAGCACATCACGAAGCTGCTCGTGAGCAGGAAATACTCTGTCGAGCCGTTGAAAATGTGGAGGAACCTGCCTATGTATGAGAACCCCAAGTCGGTAGGCGCACCGAGCAGATAGAAGTTAGGGTCATGGAAGAAGCCGACGTAGGCAGGAGTGTCCGTGCCCACATTCTCCGCCCTAAGGCCGATGAAGAGGAAAACTGTTACAAGCCCCAGGATGCCGATGCGCTTCTTCTTGCGAGGGTCGTGCTGTCGGCTTTCGATGACGAAAAGCAAAAATATGGTTATGTATAGGTAGATGAAAGGGTACATCGCGTTGTTATAAAAGTGATTTATATATTGACAGTATCTTTTCGCCGTAAACTTCTTCGGTGAAGTTGTTTTTCACAAAATCATGGGCGTTGGCGATTATTTTTTTGTTGTCATTCGATACGACCATGCTTAATTTTGCAATGGCTTCGTCTATTGACGAGAATAAAAAACCATTGTAGCCGTCACTTATCAGTTCCTTTGTTCCTCCGGAATTGTACCCCAGGACTGGACATCCGTAAAACATCGCCTCGACGGTAACCCTTCCCAACGCCTCGTTTTCCGAACACATCAACAAGGCCGCCGCTTTCTTGACATATGTCTTGACATCGTTCCTGTAACCTAAGAACTCTACGGCGTCGGCAATACCGTTTTTCCCGGCCTTTTGTTTCAAGTGGCCTTTGTAGCCATCGTCCACCGTGCCCAAATAATACAGCTTGTATCTTGGGTGCTCTTTGTGAAAACCTGTGAAGATGTCCAAAGCCTTTTCCGCACCTTTATTCGGTATCACACGGCCGCAAAACAAAATTGTCTCCGATTTCTCGGTGGCAAGGCAAATGTCTTCCGACTTCCTGACAGCATTGTAAACAATGTGGCAACCGGGTCTTTGGCTGACGCCAAAGTGTTCCGCTACGGCATTTGTTATGGCTATCACAGCATCGGAGTCGTGTATCATTGCCAATAACTTCTCCCAGCCTGTGAACGGAGTGAAGCCGAAGTCAAGGTCTTGGAATTCCCGCAAGTGCCAAACATGCTTTAAGCCGCATCTCCTTGCAAGCATGTATCCGATGGTGACGACACCCGAATTGGAATGTACCAATTGTATGTTTTCTTCCTCGACTATCTTGCGCAAGCGCCTGATTGCCATGCTGTTGAAATATGCGTCTACGATTTCCCTTGGAATATATTTCAAAAATTTAAATCTGGTTTGCAGAATATTTAGCTTGAATGGCACGATATATGGCGAAAAGCCCAATTCCTGCAAATAATCATACGCTTTCCCTTTCCGTGGTAGTATGATTGTAGGTTTAACCTCTCCTTTTACAGAATTGAGCATGTTTGCCAATGAAAGTGTCGACCCCAACACTTCTTCACTCTCATGGCTTATGTACAAAACGTTTATCATTTCCGTGCGTTAAATGTGTTTGATGATTTTGGCAGGATTGCCGACAACTACGCAATTGGCAGGAACGTCTTTTACGACAACGCATCCTGCACCAACAGTTACATTGTCCCCGATACTGATGTTTCCTATGACAATCGAACCTGCGCAAATCTTCACATTGTCTCCTATGGCCGGCAAATTTCTACTATGGGATTTGTTCGTGCCAATAGTTACATTATGCCAAATCTGGCAATTGCGCCCGATTGATTTTGCATTGATGCGTGTTGAATGGCCATGCTGTATTACTAATCCGGTTTTGATGTTTAAACTGTCGAAATACAATGCGTATTGTCTGCGGGCAATCCAACTGACAATCCTGCTCCAACCTCCTATTCTGTAATAGAGCAAACTTCTGTATTCAGAAAGGTTCAGCAAGTCAATGAACAGGCTAAGATTTTTATCCCTGTCAGGAAATATTACATCATACCATCTGTCTCTTTCAATATCCAACTCCTTTTTATGCTTGAATATATTGTAAAAAAGAATTAATGGCGCAAATCTGATAATGGAAAGGCGTCTAATTGCCAGCTTTATTGTTTTTTTCATTTTAATATATTACTCAACAACTATTTTCTTGCTATCTTTTTCTTGATTGTGTTTATGCGGCTCCTTATTCTCAAATAGTCTTTGCATTTTAAGAGAATGTTGTTGGAAAATACAGCCTTTATTATGAATAATCTTATTTTCGCTTTTAATTTTATATATTTAAGTTTGTCCCAATTCATGTCGGCAAATAAACGCCTTAGCTTTTTAATGTCATTTTTGGACATGAGCTTTGAGTAAGCTAATACGTCAAATACATGCCCATTGTAAATCACCCCATGTTTAAGGTAATTTAAGTTTTTGTCTTGAAGCATGTTTTCTACATATCCGATATTGTCCCATAACTGTTGTATTCTTAGCTGTGGCTGGAATTTGATTTGCCCCATGGCGGAAGTATTACGCATATAATGCAAATATGTTCCAGTCTGAACGTATTTATAGCTTTTGACTTTTGTTATAAAACTTAGGAAAAAGAGGAAGTCTTCACCTATCTTGACATTTACGTCAAAGTGGCAATTTTGAGTGATGCTTCTCCTTATTATTTTGTTCCATAAGGCATTGTTACGCTTATTTACATATGCACGGAAAAAGTCTTCTTGCGAGTTTATAAAATCGTTGGTTACTTGGATGTGTTGAATTATGTTGTTTTTTTCGTCGTAAACGATAAAACTTTTTTCAATTACATCTGCTTTACAGAGTTCCGGCAAAGATAAATACTCTTTATCAACAGCATCATCGGGGTCTATGAATGCTAACCATTCACCGCTTGCATTATCCAATCCTATGTTTCTTGCAGAGCTGACACCTCCGTTCTCTTTATGAAAAACCTTGATGCGGTTGTCTTTTTTCGCGTATTCGTCGCAAATCATTCCCGATTTGTCCGTGCTTCCGTCATCAATCAAAATGAGTTCAAAATTTGTCGATGTCTGTGCAAGGATGCTGTCTATGCAGCGTGGTAAGTATTTTTCCACGTTATAGACGGGAACGATGATAGAAACCTCTGGATTATTCATTTTCGTATTTTTGAAATAAATGTTGACAACTTGCTCTTGGCGAATGCACGTTCTTCATGAGTGCAACCGGCAAGATAGATAGTGGATATGACGCTTATTACTGAGGCTGAACATATTATAAGGAATGTCCAAATTGACGGATTGGTAGCCAAATAAAAAGCCAGTGGAGCAACGGGTGCTATTATTACGACCTTCAATATTGGAATTATTACTTCGTTGCAATACTCTGCAACATGCATGCCGACCATTGGCAAAACTATGCGCATGCGTGCATATTGGGTGCATGCCTCGACTACTATGTGCACACCGAACACATATTCGGGCGGAACGTCAAAAAACTTCAACATCAAATAGGCAATTGGTACAATACATAACAGCATCGTGCCTTCAATGGCTTGGAAGCGTTTGATTTTCCCTGTGGCGTGTACTGATACGACTAATGGGTTAGCCAAAGCTACAAGCATGCTTGATGTCAAGATTAGGCGTAGGAAACTTACGGCATGTTCTGGAACATTGCCAAGCCACCAACGCAGTACCAACGGAGCTTCAAGCATCAACGGCATGGATATGAAAAGCAGCATGAAGAATGAAAACTTCGAGCTTATTTTCAATAAATTGCGCATGTGTGGCAGGTCGTTTTGTGCATAACTTTTCGTAAGTTGAGGGTTCAAAGCCATTTGGAAGTTGCTGCAAAAGTTTTGCACAACACTTTGTACTTGCACTGCTATGCCCCGTGCGGCGTTGACCGCAGGCCCGAAAAACACGTTGAGCAGTATGTTGACGCCTTGAGTATAGCCGATTACAGCAAGATTGCCGTTCATTGTCCAAACGGCAAAACTGAATATCTCCTTGAACAGTTTACCGTTAAGTGTGCATTTTGCGCGTGTTTCTTTAAAATGGCGAGTGCAGTAAATGCCATATATAACGCGGTCGAACACCTGTATAAAGAACAACAATATGGCGTACACTTTCAACTTGTCATATGGTATTATAAGCAAAATATAGACAATCAGCAATTTCAATACAGCGTCTACAATACCCATATAAGCAAATGCTTTCATCCTTTCATGTGCTATAATCGCCGCATTGTAGGGTACACTGACAACGCTCAACATGGATGTTAGTATTGAGAATTGATAAACCCACAATGCTGCTGCTTGTCTCTCTGTGGGTATTTGCAATTTTTCCAGTACGAACCATAGCCCGATAGTTTCGCCGAACAAAAGGATAACACCGGCAAGGATGAAATGTATTGACATGATGTTGCCGAATGTCTGTTTTGTTGTTGCCATGTCACCTTTACCTATACCGTAAGTGATATAACGTGAGGAGGCTGCACCCATGGAACTTGTCAGGAAGCCAAGCATTGTGATTACTCCGCCCACCACGTTGTAGACACCGTAGTCGGTAATGCCAAGCGTGTTGAGCACTACGCGGCTTGTATAGAGGCTCACTGCCATCATGAACAGCATCCTGGCATACAGCAGCAGCGTGTTCTTGGCTATGCGCTTGTTGTTTGACGACGTGCCAGCCATTGTTTCTTGCATGAATGTGTTGTGCCTATTCGTGCAGCCACACCGTCCGTAGGTACCTGCGCCAGAGGGCGAGGCGCGGGGTTGAGTTGATTTCGGTGCAGATGGCGGTGCAGGTTGAGGCCAGTATGTCGGCGGCCTGCGCCGTGTCGGCGGAGGTTATGGCGAGGGCGTTGATGGCGGCGGGGCCGACATGGAGGGCGCGGACGGCCCTGACGGGCGACGCGCCGGTGAGTACGCGGTATAGGGTGGGGGCGTAGTTGCGGAACGAGTCGGCCGGGCGCGGCGTGCCGGGGGTGGCCTGCGGCGCGGCGGGG
>ULKH01005316.1_pt1 | contig 15410 bp, 18 predicted proteins | sample 1951111 | NCBI WGS metagenome assembly ULKH01 (sample SAMEA4835496, study PRJEB28245) | human gut metagenome | biome: gut microbiome; material: fecal sample | place: Denmark | collected 2008
GGCGCCTACTATCAAGTAATCGTAACGTTGCATATAGTTTCATTGTTTACTCCAAACATAATTTGTCATTGTCTGCAAACCAGTCAGCAATGGCTTCTTCAAAGGTGTAATGAAAAGGATAACCCGAAGCGGCAAGCTTCTTGCCACAAATATTGGTGGATATCTGGAGCTTCTTCACCCGTGCTGGACAGATACCCATCGGGCTTCCCAAACATTGGGCGATGTAAGCGGCAGGCATAATCAAGGCGTTCGGAATATAAGGTACGAACTGCGTCAACCCTGTTATTTTCTTCATAGCCTGTACAATGTGTTCTATTGTATAAGCCGGTTCGTAACAGCAGTTATACAATTCCACTCCTTGCTCGTGATGTTCCAGTCGATACAGCATGAAGCGTACCAGTTCTTTCACATAAATGCATGCCTTGATGGTATCCTTACGTCCCGGATAAGCAAACGTATGCTTGCGGATACCCCAATACAGCCGGGTGAAGTTTCCATTCTCTCCCTTGCCGAACACCACACCCGGACGTACAATGGTGAGTTGCCTGTCATTGCTGTCCTTTGCCTGCCATATCTGATGAATCTTTTCCGCTATTAACTTTGAAATGCCGTAAGGTGTATTGGGTGTAGGCAGAGTGGTTTCTTCTTTCAAAGCCTCAGCCGCGCCGTAAGGAGCGATAGAACTGGTGAACACCATCTTCCTGATGCCATGCTTTTCAGCAAAAGCACATACATTCTCAGCCCCACGGATATTCGTTTCAAAATACTCACGATCGGGATGTCCGGGTGTGCGGTGTACCGCAGCAAAGTTGAAGATGATGTCCTCGCTCGATACTGGCACGTCCAGCTTGATAGGCTTGCGCACATCGCAATAGATAAATTTGGAAGGCAGGGTTTCTCCTTCCTTCAATGGAGAACGGTAATGACCTTTTACGGCAGGAAGCGGAGTGCCCGGTTCCACAATGTCCAGATTATAAATGTTCGCTTCAGGATGTACTTCTTTCAAAAGATTGGTGAGGTGAGTACCGATAAATCCGGTGCCTCCGGTGATAAAATAGTTCATGATTGTGCTCCTTATTTTATAGGTTGACGATAAATTTCTTCATATTTATCTGCCATTGTTGCGGCATTGTAATTCGTTTCCACGTCTTTTGAGGCTCGCCCTGCTATACTTATTCCGTCAATTTCTCCTTTTATTATATGCGTAATGACAGATGCATAATCTTCCGCCTTATTACAGATAAATCCATTTTCACCTGTACGGATGACATCCCGGTTTCCTATTACGTCACTTACCAGGCATATCCTTTTAAGAAACATGGCTTCGAGCAAAGAGATGGGAAGCCCCTCCCATAAGGACGGTAAAATAAAAAAGTCAGCAGAACAGACTGCCTCCAATGCCTTTTCACGTGTTATCCATCCGGTTATTTCAATGTTTGGAGCCGTTAACTCTGATTTCAGTTCCCCTTCTCCTATCCATACAAAACGGATATCTGGCAACAGCTGTGCAATATGGTTAAACAGAGCAGGGTTTTTCTGATACAATATTCTGCCGCTTGTGCAGACAGTTATGGGCTTATGGAATGTTGCAGTAGTTTCCGCAAGGAGCGGTTTCAATTCTTCAAGGTTAATGCCATTGTTCACGTACGTGCTGTTCTTTGACAACTTTAAAGCTTCTTTGCATTCCCCTTTGCTACAAGCGATAATCCTTGATCTCCGCTTGGCTGACAGATATTCCAATGACCAGAAAATCTTCCTTTTTAAAGCAGAGCCGTCTTGCATTAAAAATGAAAATCCATGAGGCGTATAAAAGACTCTTGTCTTGTTGCAAGGAATTGCCCAACGCCCAACAAAGCCCGAAGCGGAAGAGTGCAGATGTACAATGTCCGGCTTGATTTGATTATAAAGCCTATACACATCCAGATATGCTTTCGGGTTAACGACTGTGCCCAATGCCCCTTTGAAACTATCAACCTTAATCAGATGAATACGCTTATCGAACAGGGTTTCTACATTTGAGGGGGTTAATGGGCGTATGCCATACGCAATGTAGACCTCATGGTCGTCTGCTTGCCGTTTAGTGATATCCATAAGGAAACTCAACACGCCTGTAGCAAACGGTTCGGCAATATGAAGCACCTTCATGCCGCCCTCCTTTCTTCATTTTGGGAATTATTTACGAAGTGTGGCAAGAGCATCTGCAGATAACGTTCCACCCCTCCCGCACATTCGGCGATGTGCAGGACAGTAATTCGTTGGTCCATAAAAAATAAAGAGTTTATTAGTTTGTGAGTCCTTTAGTTTTTAAGTTGAAGCATGGAAAGACATTTATAGGCTTTGTAACCTAAGAACTAAAGAACTGGATATTTCGAAATGTATTTTATATGCGACAGGGCATGAAGCTAAGTCCGTAGACCTGCGGACATAGCTTCGGAGGCTTACGGATATAGGTGTATTAAAAATGTTTTTGAAGGTTTTATTTCGAGAATGGCAAGAATTGCACTAAGAATTCATCGGAAGAAGATACTGTAATCTCGCTGAATTTGAAGTCATTCTTATTGCGAGTGACAATTACTTCACAATCAGCCTGCAAGGCACTGTAATATTGTAACGCATCTTCAAAGTCGGAAGCTTCTAACAATAAAGCTCTTTCAAAGGATTCTTGCGTCATCGGAGAAATGTTCAAGCGATTGGATAGTTTGTTCAATGCTTGATACAATGCTTTGCCTTTCAATGTTTTCCGCAAGATGTATGCCAAGTTTGCTATTGAGAGGACAGACGTGTAAAGGGCACATTGAGGATTATCGCTTAAAGCCAAAATATGCCCTGCCTGTTCGTAACCTTCACGCTCGCATAGAAGGTCAATCAACACATTCGTATCAATAAAGATTCTCATCTTACTTATTTAACAGATACGATAATCTTTCGTCCGATTCTATCTCTTGCGAATCGATACCCGAAGCGATACCGATTAAACTGCGAATGTCTTCGGGCAATTCATTCGTAGAAGAATCTTTCGTTTTAGCATTCTCTTTCCGTACGGATACTTTAGTTACCCCCTTTAAAAGACCAATCGCCTTTTCCAACATAGGGAGCAATGAATTGTCGCTGACCGTTACAATTATCTCTGCCATATTTGTCCAATTTTAGTTACTTAGTACAAAGTAACGGTTTTATTTCGAGAATGGCAAAGATTGTGCTAAAAATTCATAAGGGAAGTTTTCCAGTATAGCGAATGTCATTAGGCTTGAAATATCTGTTTATGAATCAGGTTTATGAAAGAACAGACTTTCGGATACATTTCTTCCACGTCATTTAATTCATAGTTCTTAAAATCTTCGTAATCAGCAGCCGAACGATTGTTGAAAATGATAGTATAAAAATGCCCCCATTCTTTGGGTATGATTCCAGTCAAGATAAAATGCTTGCCAAACATTTGCCTGACCCCTTCATGAGTTTTTACGCCATCTATTTCTGAATGCAAAAGCAAAGCGCTGACAGCGTAAAAACACGCATAATACATCCGGTTCATGGCTGTATTGTAATATCCATGACCTATATGGTCTTTGATTTCAACAAGTAAATCTTCAGCAGATTTCATTCTGTATACCACTATGTCAAACCGCTGTTCTGGAGTCATAACAATATCCCTTCTTTGATGACATTTTCATAAAATGGAGTAAATCTTTTTCCCCATTTACGCAACGATTCCACTATCGGATTAATTTGAATTCCGGTTTCCAATTCAATATCATACAAAGGAGCGGTTAAAGCCATTTTATCCGCTAATGTAACCGGTTCTTTATCCACTAAAAGCAATAAGTCTATATCGCTGTCTGCCCGTGCGTCTCCACGTGCTTCGCTGCCGAACAAAACAATTTGCAATCCCGGTTCATTCCGATGCAACGCTTCTTTAATTCGCGATATGATTTGCGGTCGTTTCATGTCTTTATGCCATTTAGTATTACTTTTACAAAGAAACGGTTTTATTTCGAGAATGGCAAGAAGATTGGAAAGATTCTCATATTTTCTTCCCAATGATTAATCTCGGCAATGATTAATCTTAATCCCCGTATCGTTGAATCACTTGATTCTGATGATTCACCACAACCGAATTATCCGGCACATCTTTGTATATCACACACCCAGCCCCTATCACGCAATTGTCGCCGATAGTCACCCCTTTCAAGATAACCACATTGCTGCCTATCCAGCAATGTTTACCTATCGTTATGGGAGCGGATGTATAGCCTTGGTCTTTGATGGGAATACTTGTATCTTTATAGCAATGGTTATGGTCGTACACTTTCACGTTCTCGCCGAACAGTGTGCCGGCACCTATGGTTATGCCGGCACGTGAAGCAAGAGTGCAATAGTTATTAAAGAAACAATACTCCCCGATTTTTACCCCCCCGATTGCTCTATAACAACATGAAAACCAGTACGATATGTACTATTGAGAGGCATAGTAAAAGACTTGTTGTAGATTAATTTGTAAAACAAAGTCTTGACCCAACAAAGCAAATGATAATATAGTTTCAATACAATCATCGTTCATTTATTTATTCCGTTCTTTTACCTGATTTAATATCCTTCGAGCCGTATTCAGCCCTAAGTAAGAGATCAATGCACCTATGCGTGCTTTCTTCCTGGCTCTTGTGTCTGCCAAAACTTTCCATCTGTTTCTTTTCACATAATCGATAAGAACTTGCTTGCGCTTGTCTGCATATCCTGTCGGCATTTCCAACAGAATATGCAAGCAGAAACTTAACAAACGGCAACGCACAGCTTTCCCTATAGGCTTTAATTCATTCGCATGACCCTGTATCATATCCAGAATCTTCAACGCACTGTCCAGCTTGTTGGCTTTGAAAGGTTGTCCTTCGATGCTGTTTGCCCGTAGCAGATAGTTGTAGATAACGCGGTTGCAGAAAGCAATCTTGTCTGCCTGTAAAAAGAGCAAATAGGTTGTGGGCAAATCTTCATAAATAAGTCCGAAAGGATATCGAATACCCGTTTTGAAAAGCGAACGATGATATATTTTTCCCCAGGCTGCCGTATCAAAAAGTTCCTGATAGAACATCTTTTCAATACCCTCTATACGGTCGAATACCTTTTCAATATAAGGAGGTTGATTTATGCCAGCCTCACAACCTTCATGAAAAATCCTCAACCATGCCACGCCGACTTTACACTGATATTTCTCTACCAGATTATAAAGAGTTTCCACATAATCACAAGCTATAAAATCATCGCTATCCACAAACGTAATGTATTCTCCTTTAGCCACATCAATAGCTACATTGCGTGCATCCGACAAACCACCGTTCTTCTTATGGATGACTTTAATGCGATTGTCTTTTTGTGCATATTCATCACAAATCTTCCCACAATTATCAGGAGAACCGTCATCTACCAGAAAAATTTCAAGATGGGTATAAGTTTGGGACAGAATACTATCCACACATCTGCGTAGATAAGGTTCAACTTTATAGACGGGCACAATGACCGAAATAAGAGGTGTTTCCATTTATTCTCCGATATAACGTGTTACAACAACTTGAGGATTCAATATACCGATATTGCCTTCACAATTTATCCAAAGAATCCATGAATTTCCATTATACCTGTCCCTATGCTGTGTATTAATGATAGGTTGGTTCCTATAAATCAAGGCTGACTCCACATCGGCAAGTCTAGTGTCTTCAAATATAGCATAAACATATACAAAAGTCTCATACGGCGATAGTCGGCACTTTTCCGCCCACAACTCATGATCGTTGTCAAAGTGTTCTTGTATGCGCTTATGCAAATCATTTGTACCTTCGGCTTTGCCAATATAGGCAATCCGTTTGCAAGTATAACACCCTTCTTTGGTTAATAGTTTATCACAAACAAAAGCGACATACAATCCATTCCGCTTAGGGACTGAGTCAATTTCATTTTCGGTAATGCCTCCCTCAAAATCCAATTTGATGGTAGCATTCAAATCTGGTTTTAGTATTGCAGCCATGACATTATTGTTTTAAAAATTAGTTTTACTCTCATCGGCAGTGATCCTTTTACCCTGTCGGCCAAACGGTTCGGAGTCTTCAGCACCGTGCCGAAATATGTGCCGGTATCCATATCTTCCATGTGCGCATATATAGAATTCCTTACCTGTGGGCGTGGTGTAGGCGACAACAGGTTATGGTTTTTCTTGGCTGCTTTCTCGAAAGTGCTTTCTTGGATATAGAATACATCCTTCACTCGTTCGAGAAGGCTTAACGCTTTGTCCGTGTTTAACAGTACCACCGACACTCCTTTAGTGGAATAAAACTTTGGGTGTTCTCTTTCTATTCCCCAATAATCACCTACTGTTATATCACCTATCCGTTCTTGGGTGCAATAATTGCAGCGATAACAACATTCCCTGTAAGTGTCTCCTTTCAGGAAATGGTAATAATAAGGGTCTAAGTTTGCAGTCTTGGTCTTGGTCTTGGTCTTGGTCTTGGTCTTCGCCCTATATCCTAATCCCCATCCTCCGGCCTTGTCACGGAAATTGTAGTACAATATTTTGCCTCCTGTTTCTTTGCCCAGCCACTCGATGTATTTTTGAAACAGTTTAGGGCTTGCTACGCCGTGGCATATCAAGTCTATAGTAAGCAAATTGCCGTAATCTTTCCGCAAGAAAGCACGCAGTCCTCCTATCTGGCAGGGCGTACCACTATATAAAACCTGCTTGCCGTCCTCCAATAAGGCTTTTACTTCTGAATAAGTATGCTGCGTATCACATTGCACATACTTAGACCCTTGCAACCGGTACAAGTCTGCCCCATCATGAACCGCTACATGCCCTACTTTCCAATCTTCCAAATAAGCTGCCCCGAATACGGTTCCACCTTGCTTCACAAAACGATGTGCCATAGCAATGAAGGCACCACCGGAAGCACTGTTTTTCAAAGATTCATTATCCTTGTATCTGACCGCCAACGCCTTTATAGGTCGATGTTTTTCCGACAGTTGATTTTGCGGACAACGCTTTTGGCACAAGCCACAGTGGATGCACACATTCTCATCTATTTCCGCAACAAGAAAGCCTTCTTTATTGCTTTTCATAGAGATACACCGCTTGGGGCAAAGCTGTTCGCAAGCCCTGCATCCCGTACAATATTCTGTTATTGTCATGATTATCGGATTGCCTGTTTAAGAAAATTCCAGCCCTTTTTCCTTTCTCTGTTTAATATGTCATTTACGGGCTTGAAATCAATTTGGGGGGTGTCAACAAACGAAAAGTCTGAATAAGATGTCAGATGCCGACTTTCCAACCCTGTCAATTTTAATATACTTGCTATACGTCCGCCGAACTCATGTGGATAAATGCAAATCATAGAAGTATTCATGTTAATGCTGAATGCAGTGGCATGGAATGAATCTGTGATAACCGTGTCTGCATAGTAAATGGCAGAAACAAAATCAAGTACTTCTGGAATTACCAATGCTTTACCACATTTGATGCATTGGTCTATTCGCCAGCAGAAACGAACTAATTTTAATCCTTTACGGCGAGCGAACTCTTTTGCGTAATTGTCAAATTCTTTATTTGTATTCAGTTGGTAAACCAACACGTATGGTTGTTTTATCTTCCGTTTCCCTACATACTGTTTCCAAAAGCTTCTGTCCACTTGCAGCGTCGGATCTAAAATGTGCGTGGCTTCAGTCAATCCTAAGTCTTTAATGATATCTACCCCACTGCTTTCACGAACGGAAATAGCGTAATAACGTTTAAGCAATTTTTTAGTTTCCTGTTTCTCCCAGTCATCTAACTTTGATTTGCCAAAGCTGGCGGCGTATGCTATTTTGCGTACATTGTCAGGGACAAAACTTAAAAAGAGCGGTGGCAATATACCGTCATTCCATGCACTGTTCCATGTCTGGTCGCTACCCGTGCAATAAATATCCGATGTGACAGGGAAATTTTTAAAATCCTCATTCGTTGTATATTGAGTTGGAATAACATTCAAATATTGATTTAAAAATTCCGTAAACACTTTATTTTGCCTAACGAATGAAGGATAAAGAATGCATCCGTAAATCAGTTTCTTGACCGAATTCATCCCCTTGCACCATTTCTTTATGCGGGTGACAGGAGAAACGATGTCTTTCCGCACATAATTGATGAAGTCCACCTGACAACACAACGATTTAAAGATCTCTTGTGTTGCCAATGCCTGCAGGGCAGAGCCGTAATTGCGGACGTTTTGAAGAGTGATGATTGATACTGTTTTAATTGCCATAATATGCTGTCTCGTTATTTTATTAGATAATAAACAGTTTTCAATAATGTATAAAAAGACAAACAACCATATGAAGCTGCTTTCTTTAAGTATGATATGCCTTCTGTTTTACATTTTTCTTGCAGTAAAAATAGCGCTAATGTCTCATATTGATATTTATAAATCTGATTAGGATGATTCATTTTCAATATATCATCTTTAAATGTATCCAAAAATTTGTACTTATACTCTATCGCTTTTAATGGAGATTTTGATAAAACATTAGGTGTACTTATTTTATGTAAGAGAACTTCTTGGGAAACAGCCATTTTGTACTTTCTAAAAAAGCGAATATATAGTTCCCAGTCTTGATGACGATAAAAAGTTTCATCAAATCCATTAATTTCTTCCAAAACTTCACGTCGAAACAATATAGATGAGGTGTTAAATCGCATTTTCCCACACAAAAGTGGTTCAGCCAAATTTCCCTCTTTCAGGTTATTGGTGTAAAATGAATGGCTTGAGCTAATAACTTTGATATTGCATGTGATTCCTCCAAAATCACTTGTCTTTTTCTCTAAATTAGAAATCTGTTTTTGTATCTTGTCTGACATAAAAATATCATCGTCATCTAAAAAATTAATAAAATCTCCATGTGATGCTTTTAATCCTGTATTACGGGCGGCACTTCCATTTTTATTTATTTCATGCTTTATGTAAACAATTTTACGCTCGTCAATTAGTGGCTGAAGTTTTTTTTCAGTCTCTATTTGAAAAGAAGTATTGATTCCATTGTCGTCTACAATGATAATTTCAATAGGTTTGTATGTTTGTTTTAATACACTGTCTATTGCCCTCAAGATATTATCGGGGCGCAAATAAGTTGGAATAATGACACTGACCAATTTTCGTTTCATATTTTGCATTTGATATTGTGATTAAAATAGTGAGGCTTAACCAAAAACGATAATTACCATAAAGGCTACCAGTAGATTGAGCTGATAGAAAGGAAAAGTAAAATAAATAACATATCCATACTAATTGTGAATTTCTTTGAATTAGACCAATCGAGGTTTTAAATGCTTTCCAAAGAAATACAACCATCATGGCTGTGCCAACAATTCCCCATGTAATTAAATTCTCTAAGAAAAAATTGTGAGGATATATTCCATATTTTTTTAATTCAAAATAACTGCCCCAAAGTATGTTTTCATTGAATACACGCAGAGCTTCTTCAAATAAGAAATCTCTGTTACTAGTGTCCCCTTTTAGAAATGTATTGGAGATTTTTGTGGCCAAATTAGGGTTGAAATTGTCTATAATGTAAAGAAAAGAATTAAAAAATATAATAGCAAGAAGTAATAAACAGCATAATATCATAGCAAACTTCTTCATTGACAATGTTTTAAAAAACATTTGCTTGCAAGCTATTAACATAACAAAAAATGTAAATATGGTTGGTCCTGTTTTCCCTGATGAGACAATCATGTACAAGAAAGTTATTGCCAAAATAAATGTAATAATTCTATTTACTATAATGCTTTTACTCCATTCCTGATATAAATAAAGAGTAAATAGCAGACTCATTCCAGAAAAATAACCTACTTGTAAAGATGAAAATCCCAAATCCTGTAACAAAAAACCATCATAAGCATCCCCGAAATTTACTCCAAAAGAAACCATGTACAAATAGCTTGATATAAATGCGAGAACCACTATGATTTTACATATCAAGGCTGATTTTATTTTTTGTGAAATAAATGCTATTGAAACAATGCAAAGGAAAAGTACATTATTAATAACAGTTGAAAATCGTGACGTTGCATCTACTCCATGATATGTACGTGTATCATCTATAAATAAATAGTAATACATTAATCCTGTATATAATAATAGAAACAATAGAAAGTAAATATGTCGTTTCCTAATATTTGTATATAGTTTTCTTCTTACAATAATGAATGTGGCAAGACATGTTCCTAATATTAGCATGTAACGGAATGCCTTGGTCAGATTCGTCTCTTCATCAACAGACCCCGTTATTGTGAGGCTTACAAGCTGAATTAAGAATTGTCCCCCCAACCGTATGGCTATAAGAAATTCTATGATGATGCATTCTATTTTGGTCATTGTATTAATTATATTTGGATAGGACTTCGGCTAAAACGTCAATGTATTGTGTCCCATATTTTAAATCTGGCTCTATATAATTTCCTTCTCCCCATTCGTTCCATGATTTTAGGAATACTATTCTATTTTCTTCTGCTTTGTTTATTATTCGCTTAAATATACTATCTATGTGCTTTGAGAATAATTCTGGTGTGGAATCTTGGAACACTCGCCCAAAATTTCCACTTCTTGGAGTATGATCCCAATTAGGTATTATAGTTGGATATATCTTCTCTTCATTCCACAAATTGACATCCATCTTTTTAATGGCATTTGCATATTTAATTATTGTAGGTTTAATATGTATCCTACTATTAATGCCACTAAGAAAGTGTTTAAACAAAGTAGAATGATCTTTATGGATGGGAAAAACAATATGATGCATAGAAAAATTGATTGCATCAAAATTCATTTCTCGTATGAGTTTGAGATCTTCGTAAGTGTAACAATGTCCTATAAAGAAAAATGGTTGAAGTCCTTCTTTTTGTGTTAAGGCTTGCCATGTATCCATAAATTCGGTGACAGGACTAAACATTCCTTTTTTTCCCCCAAGTGGATTAAATATGACCATTACAGGGCGATTGTTTATTTTAAAATACCTATCATCTTGAAATGCTGGTAGCATTTCATAAAAGTGGTTAGTGTAATCCTCTTTTCCAAAGTATTGCTGTTCAATAAGCAGTTTAGATTTAGACAAATTAAATATGCCATTATTAGACGTCCAACTTTTTTGATACCAAGAATGATTTGCCCATGCCAAACAAAAAGGAAAATTTGGTCTCTTTAGTCTCAAAACTTCATCAAACGGAAAATTCATTAATCTTTTTCCTTTGCCAAACCAATAATGCCAATAGCAAAAAGCGGAAACTCCTGCTTGTTTAGCATATTCAGCTTGCATGTCTCTGCTTTCAGGTAGTCGCAAATCATAAAAACCTAAATCAGCTGGGATTTTAGGTTGATAATGATGCCTAAATAATGGTTTGGCCTTTGCAACATTTACCCATTCTGTAAAACCTTTCCCCCACCATTTGTCATTTTCTGGAAGTGGATGAAATTGTGGCAAGTAATATGCCAACACTTTTATATTGCTCATGTTACTAATAATTTTCAAAGTTGTTTTATAATTTTTGCGGGACACCCTCCAACAACAGAGTATGGAGGAACATTATGTGTTACGACAGCATTTGCCGCAATGATAGAGCCTTTACCAATTCTTACATTTGGCATTATGCTTACTTTTTCGCCTATCCAAACATTATCTTCAATTATAACTGGACCTGCTGATGTCAGAGGGCGGTCAAACGGAACAATATCCAGCATTTCACGAGTTGATGAACCGTGGTTGTTGTCTGTTATAAATATCTTACGCCCCATTAATACTCCATTTCCTATCTTCATCTTTCTTGCACAAGAAATGTGGCTCTCGTCACCAATTGCAGAATTATTTCCTATTGTCAGCTCTGGATTCATTTCAAAATCAGAGCCTGCATGGTAATTGTCCCAACATTCTATTACACACCTGTATCCTATTTTTACAGAATTTTCTACTATGACATATTGCGGATTATTAAACCGAGTACCTAATCCGATACGTAAATTCTTTCCACTCTTTTTGAGTTCTTTCTTCATTATAGCTGTATATAACTTTAGCTTTACAGCTCGACTTTTTTGATAAATATATGAAAACATGTTTTTATAGTTTATTTTTCAAATGCAACTTCCTTAATATTTTATTTGCCAGTTCTCTTATATGTACTTGCTCGAATTTTGTGAGTGTGAAATTATAACCGATGATAATCATATACAGAAATGACAGGCAACAAGTCAATACAAGGCGCATGAATCCTTCAGTCATGAATCGATTTATACTTACAGACAAAAAGTACAACAGAGCGGTTGTAAGAATACTTGGGAATATGGTCTCTTTTACAAACTGTTTAGCGTTTAATCCCGTTACTTTTTGAGATATAAAAAGACGCAATGCTATGCCTATGACTTCTTCACAGACTATCATGACAAAAATACTGTCAGGGGAAAAACTCAATTTAAGCATAACATATCCTATCGGAAGAACTATAAAATGTAACCCTCCGACCCAAATCTGCAATAAACGTATTTTCCCTACACTTTCAATTGGGATAGATATGCCTATTGAAAATTGGAATACTAAATTAATTAAAATGATAAGCCTAGTGAAAGAAACAGTGTATTCAGGTACGTTTTTCAACCACAATTGTAATATGTACGGCATTTCCACCATTAAAGGGATGCTTAACATAGAAAGCAATAAAAATGCTATTTTTGATGTAGTTGCGGATAAAGTTAAAACCCGTTGTCGATTACCTTGTCCTTCACTTTTAACTATTTGCGGTCTCGTTGCTGTAACTATTGAAGTTGAGAAATTGTTTAATTGTCCTTTTACCTGACTTGCTATCCCGTAAGCCGCATTCATCATTACTCCATAAAAAGCATTCAATAGCATTGATACGCCTTGTGTTCGAAGCAAACTACTGATAGAACCGATAAGATTCCATCCTGCGTATGATATCATCTGTCGAAAAAGATTTTTATCAGATATTTTATGAATCCGGAAACGGGTTTCTGTATAATGTCTATAACAATAAGTTCTATATGTCAAAACTTGTAATATGGGAATGATAGTCATGGATATCGCATACAGCTTCAGGCGCTCTCCTGCATAATCCAATAAAACAATTGCCAATAATAATTTTAATAGCGCAGATACGATTTCAACAAAGGCTACAAAAATTATATTCTCATGTGAAATAAGGACTGCATTATAAGGGACTGAAATTACAGTTGCAAAAGTACTGACCGAAAGGGTATGCAGACAAAATATAGCCAAATACATCTTGCCCTCAGGTATTTGCAATACTGTATAAAGTAATACTTGTCCTATAACTTCTATCGCAACAACAATAATAAAGCCTGTTATTAAATGAAGGATACAGCTATAATAAAATGTCTCTTCAATTTCTTTCTGTTTTCCTTTCCCTAAAGCAAAAGATAAAAAACGTTGAGTGGCTGTTGCCATGGTTAAATTAAGGAACATTAGCATAGACAATAAGCCTGCCACAAGATTATAAATTCCAAAATCTTCTTTTCCTAATGCCATCAACACCCATCTTGAGGAAAGTAATGTTACCACCATGGTAACAGCTAACCTACCATACAAGATAATGGTATTAATAACCATTCTGTTATTTGCTCTCATTTTCCGTAAAATTTACTAATGAGCAATGATTTAAATTGTATGTAAATACTTTTTCTTTTGGGTGTACAGAAAACCATTCATTTATTTCTTTTATCCTTTGTTGTTCATTATTCCAAATTCGCGAGTATCCAGTCAATAACAATTTTGCCGGAACTCCGCCTATTACAGAATATTCAGGTATTTCTTTTGTATAGTCCTTGCCCAACAATGAGTAAGAGCCGGCTACAGTCAGATGATTCGGGGTTTTTGTTCCTTTTTTAATGGTTGTTTTATTTCCGAACCAATTATAGTCACCGATAACTATGGCTTTTTCTTTTTTATGGACTTCTCCTGAATTTATATTCATGGAATAATGAAAATCCGTATCAAACATTTGAGAATGATATGCAAAACATATGGATTTACCGATACAGATGCTTTTCTGACAGTAAATCATCGTGTTCTCTCCTAAAAAAAAGTCATCCCCTATGGATAAAACTGCGTTAGGCCAGACACATATTTCGTTTCCTCGTATCATTCGTCCTTTTCCTTTGAATATTATCGTTCCTTTATTATTTATTCTGGTTTTACCTTGGGAACGGAACAAATCAAAGCGTCCCCATCTAATCATTCCTGCACAAATCGGCGTATCTTCTATTCTGATATTTCCACTGGAACTGATTATTGCTAACTGTTTGTATAAAAATATGGGACACTTTATCGCAAGTTTAAATGGTAAACTTCTAAAGTTAAAATACAATGTTTTAAAGAAAACCACTCGTGGGTATGTATGATAGTTTTCCAATTTATTAAAAAAATAAGAAAACTTTTTTATCCTTAGAATGCATAGAGCAAATGCTACTACTAATTTTATAGGATTGTATATGAAAGGAATTAGTATACTTTCATTTAATAATTTATACATGACAAACTTCAATTTAATGATATAATGAAATGAAGTGATGAAATTTTAATATTAATCTCTTCTAAAAATATCCCGTGTATAAACCTTCTCTTTCACATCATCCAGACAAATATCATAGCGGTTAGCGATAATTGCCTGGCTTTGTGCTTTAAATGCATTCAAATCATTCACCACCTTGCTTCCGAAGAAGGTGCTGCCATTTTCCAATGTCGGTTCATAGATAATCACCTCCGCACCTTTCGCCTTTACCCGCTTCATCACGCCTTGGATAGAGGACTGTCGGAAGTTATCGCTGTTAGACTTCATCGTTAGGCGATAAACACCAATGACGCATTTACGCTCTTCACTCGGGTTAAAATCGCCACGGTTGTAATAGTCGTAATAGCCTGCCATGTGAAGCACTCGGTCTGCAATGAAGTCCTTTCTTGTTCGGTTGCTTTCCACAATGGCTTGTATCAAGTTCTCGGGTACATCGGCGTAGTTGGCCAACAACTGCTTGGTGTCTTTAGGCAAGCAATAACCGCCATAGCCAAAGCTCGGATTGTTGTAATGTGTGCCGATGCGTGGGTCAAGGCATACACCGTTGATGATGGCTTTTGTATCCAGACCTTTCATCTCGGCATAGGTATCCAGCTCATTGAAGTAACTGACACGTAACGCTAAATAAGTGTTGGCGAAAAGTTTAACCGCTTCGGCTTCGGTTGTACCCATGAAAAGCGTATCGATGTTTTCTTTGATGGCTCCTTCCTGCAACAAGGCTGCAAAGGTGTGGGCAGCTTCGTCAAGACGGGCATCACCTTCTGGTCTGCCTACAATGATGCGGCTGGGATAAAGATTGTCATATAAA
>ULKH01003883.1_pt1 | contig 14935 bp, 13 predicted proteins | sample 1951111 | NCBI WGS metagenome assembly ULKH01 (sample SAMEA4835496, study PRJEB28245) | human gut metagenome | biome: gut microbiome; material: fecal sample | place: Denmark | collected 2008
GTGTGATGTACCGCTTGAAAGTGGATGAAGATACAATCGTAGTTATCAATAACCATCTGGAGTCGAATAAATTGGACAGTTACGACAAGAAGGTGTACAACGATATCTTGAAGTCGCCCACTGAAGGCAATGTGAAGAGCGAGAGCAAATACCTGTTGCGCAAATTGGCAGATGCCGGGGCACTCCGAGGTCCGCAAGCCGATTCGGTGGCACAGGCTATCCGGCGGAACCGCTCACGTTATATGCTGGTTTGCGGTGATTTCAATGATTCTCCCCTTTCGTATGCCCATCGGGTTATCGGTGAAGGGCTGTGCGATGTATTCGTAGAGGCTGGTGCCGGTCCTGGATTTACTTATAATCAGAACCACTTTTATTTTCGCATCGACCATATCTTTGCTACTCCGGCATTTCGTGTACTCGAATGTAAGGTGGACCGCAGCATCCGTGCTTCCGACCATTATCCCGTATGGTGCATCTTGGAGCGGTGAACCGTCTGGAAAACTTGAGATGAGGAAAGCACTTACTTACATGGGCTTATGCATATGGGTGCGTTGTCCGATGTACTTATATGCGTAGAGCCGCGCACTTATATGCAATCGGGTCACTTCTTTGTCCGAAAAGGATTGTTTCTTGATGCCTGTTGCCGTTGAAATTCATCTTTTTTGCTTTGAAATGCCGAAATAATTAAAATCCTTTTCTTCATGTAAATGAAAAGAACTATATTTGCAACCTTGAATAAACGCATATTAATTAAAAAGTAAATAATAAATTAAAGTAACATGCAAAACAAAGGATTCGTAAAGTTTTTTGCGCTATTACTGACCCTGGTCTGCTTGTTCTACCTTTCGTTTTCTTTCGTGACCCGCTATCACATGAATAAGGCGGAGGAAGATCCGAAAGGCGAGACACATTATCTTGATTCGGTAATGAACAAGAAGGTATGGTTCAGTTATACGCTGAAAAAATGTCGTGAATTGGAAATCGGACTGGGCCTTGACTTGAAGGGTGGTATGAACGTCATCCTTGAAGTTTCTGTGCCGGATGTAGTGAAGGCACTTGCCGACAACAAGACTGATGAAGCTTTCAACAAGGCTGTGGCAGAAGCTGCCAAGAAACAGGTGACCAGTCAGGAAGATTTTATCACACTGTTTGTGAGAGAGTATAAAAAGTTGGTTCCCGATGGAAAGCTTGCCGAGTTGTTCGCTACACAGCAGATGAAGGACAAGGTGAATACCCGCAGCACCGATGCTGAAGTGGAAAGAGCTTTGCGTGAAGAAGTGAAGGCTGCCATCGACAACTCATATAACGTGTTGCGTACACGTATCGACCGTTTCGGTGTGGTTCAGCCCAATATTCAGGCAGTAGAAGGTTCAATGGGACGCATCATGGTGGAATTGCCGGGTATCAAAGAACCGGAACGTGTGAGAAACCTTCTGCAAGGTTCTGCCAATCTGGAGTTTTGGGAAACATACGAAGCCAAGGATATTGTTCCTATATTGATGTCGGCCGATGAACGTGCCCGTCTTGCGATGGGGACTGCTACGGATTCGGTGAAGACCGACTCGGTGGAAATGAAGAAAGAAGAAGCCAAAGCCGCTCTTTCTTCGAAAGACAGCCTGGCCGCAGTACTGAAGGGAGAGACGGCCGAAGCTCAAAGCACCGCCGATTTGGAACAACTGAAGAAAGAACATCCGTTGCTGGCTGTTTTCCAGCCCAACCAAAGCGGTATAGGAGCTATCGTAGGATATGCTGACTATAAGGATACAGCTGCCATAAACAACATCTTGAATCTGAAGCAAGTGAAAGAAATCCTGCCGCGTGACCTGAAGTTGATGTGGGGTGTGAAGGCTTCGGAAATGGACCAGACGGGACACATATTCGAATTGTATGCCATCCGCGTAACCGAGCGTAACGGACGTGCTCCGCTGGAAGGTGATGTCATCACAGATGCACGCGACTCATACGACCAGTTTAACAAGCCTTGTGTAACAATGTCGATGAATACCGACGGTTCGCGCCGCTGGGCTGCACTGACCAAGAAAAATATCGGCAAGGAAATAGCTATTGCACTGGATGGTTATGTATACAGTGCGCCGCGTGTAAATTCTGAGATTACGGGAGGTAATTCGGAAATCACCGGTAATTTTACTCCGGAAGTAACTAAAGACTTGGCTAACGTGCTGAAGTCGGGTAAGATGCCGGCTCCTGCCCGTATCGTACAGGAAGATATCGTAGGACCTTCGCTCGGACAGCAGTCTATCAATCAGGGATTGGTTTCGTTTATAGTAGCCTTGATTGCCTTGATGGCTTACCTCTGCCTGATGTATGGTTTTATTCCAGGTATGATTGCCAATTTTGCACTGATATTCAACTTCTTCTTTACGATGGGTATTCTGGCTTCGTTCCAAGCCGCATTGACATTGTCCGGAATTGCCGGTATGGTGCTTTCGCTGGCCATGGCGGTGGATGCCAACGTGTTGATTCACGAACGTACCAAGGAAGAGATGAAGGCTGGAAAGACAATGAAAGAAGCAATCAATGCGGGTTATTCAGGTGCTTTCTCGGCCATCTTCGACTCTAACCTGACATCTATCATTACGGGTGTTATCCTGTTCTATTTCGGAACCGGACCTATCCGCGGATTTGCTACTACATTGATTATCGGTATCATCTGCTCGTTCTTTACAGCAGTGTATATGACCCGTCTGGTTTACGAACATTTCCTGACAAAAGGAAAGCTCCGTAACCTGACATTCTCTACTTCCATATCGAAGAACCTGTTCCAGAATGTGCATTTCAACTTTATGGGAATCATCAAACGTTCGTTTACCGTATGGGGTATTCTTATTCTGGTATGCGTAGTTTCGTTTGTGGTTCGTGGTTTGTCGCCCAGTATTGACTTTACAGGTGGACGTAACTTTGTTGTACAGTTCGACAAGGTGGTTCAGCCAGAAACCGTACGCGACTTATTGGAAAACAAGGTGGATGATGCCAATATCCAAGCCATTGCCTTGGGAACTGACGGACACCGTATCCGTGTGACCACCAACTATCGTATAGCCGAGGATGGTGCGAATGTAGATGCCGAAATAGAAGGTATTTTGTATAACGCTTTCAAGGAAGGCAATCTGTTGCCCGATGGCTTGACTCTCGAGCAGTTTGTTGACCGTGACAATACGGAAGGATGTTCCATCATCAGTTCGCAGAAGGTGGGTCCGAGCGTAGCAGACGACTTGAAGACATCTGCTGTATGGTCGGTCATCTTTGCCTTGATTGCTATCGGTCTGTATATCTTGATTCGGTTCAACAACATTGCATATAGTGTGGGTGCAACGGCTGCATTGGCGGTGGATACGCTGCTGGTAGTAGGTGCTTATTCTTTATGTTACGGTTGGATGCCGTTCTCATTGGAGGTAGACCAGACATTTATCGGTGCAGTATTGACGGTAATCGGTTATTCTATTAACGACAAGGTGGTTATATTCGACCGTGTGCGCGAGTTCTATCACCTGTATCCGAAACGTGAACGTACAAAACTGTTCAATGATTCTTTGAATACGACACTTGCCCGTACGTTGAATACCGGTCAGAGTACGTTGATTGTATTGCTTATCATTTTCTTCTTGGGAGGCGACAGCATCCGCAGTTTCTCATTTGCAATGATTCTGGGTGTGGTAGTCGGTACGTTCTCCTCATTGTTTGTAGCTGCCCCAGTGGCTTACCTGATGTTGGGAGGCCGGAAAGGACAGAAAGAAGAAACCGGAAAAGCCTGATAATATCATAATAAGGAATTGAGAAATTAAAGAAGTAAAGGAGTTAAGTCAATAGTCTGGTGGTGGAAAATCAGCTATAGGCTTAACTCCTTTATTATATAGACTCTTTTCTTCCTGTTTGCCCAGATGCAAATTCTTTCTTATCTTTGCAAAGTGCCGAGGTGACATTAGGCACTAACCGTTTTTTACGATAAACAATCTTAGAACAACAAGCATTATGTATACAGTCATCAAACGTATGGAAATATCGGCTTCGCACAGCCTGTCACTTTCTTATCCCAGCAAGTGCGAAAATCTGCATGGACATAACTGGATAATCACCGTATATTGCCGCAGCAAGGAGCTGGACGAGTGTGGTATGGTAGTTGATTTTTCTAAAATTAAAAAGATAGTAAAAGAACAAATGGATCACCGTCATTTGAATGAAGTATTCTCTTTTAATCCGACGGCAGAAAATATCGCTCGTTGGGTATGCGAACAGGTACCACATTGTTTTAAGGTGGAAGTAAGGGAATCGGAAGGCAATACGGTAATTTATGAGAAAGATTAACGAAATATTCTATAGTCTGCAAGGAGAAGGGGCACATGCAGGAACCCCTGCTGTATTTGTACGCTTTTCGGGATGCAATCTGAAGTGCGCTTTTTGTGATACATCGCATGAATCAGGAACGGAAATGAGCGATGAGGAAATTGTAGAAGAGGTATGTAAATATCCCTGCCGGATGGTTATTCTGACTGGAGGAGAGCCGGGGTTGTGGATAGACGATGCATTGGTTGATTTGTTGCACAAAGCCGGCAAATATGTTTCTGTCGAGACCAATGGAACACAAATCTTGCCCGAAGCGGTAGACTGGGTAACCTGTTCTCCAAAAGAAGGAACAATTCTTCGCGTCAAGCATGTTGATGAAGTGAAAGTGGTTTATCTCGGACAAGATGTCTCTCCTTATTTATTAATAGAAGCAAAAGAACATTTCCTACAGCCGTGTTCGTGCCAAAATACAGAAGAAGTGATTGAGTATATAAAGAAGCATCCACAGTGGCGGTTAAGCCTTCAGATACACAAATTGATAAACATCCCTTGATTTACGATTTTACGATTTACTATTTTGTCATTTGCTTAAAATAGTAAATCGTAAATAGTAAAATAGTAAATAAAAGTACCTCGGAGGGGTATCATACCCGTTAAAATAATGAAAACAAAGGAATCTAAGTGACTAAAAACCAAAATAGTTTCTAAAATATACTTTCTCTTTGTTTCTTAAAAAATCCTATATTTTGGCAACTTTGGCAACCCTTTGGCAACCCAGAATCAATACAAAATCGTATCTTTGCAATCAAAGGAAACAAAAAGAAAAGACTATGGCAGCAAAGAAAGAAAATCAGTCTGGAAAAGTATATCTTATCAGCAAAGACGATACCGACAATCCTAAATTAGTAGCTAAGATATTGGCAGACGGCAGGGAAAGTTTGTATCTGGATTATTATTTAGGCTATAGAATGGTTTACGATGAGGCTAAAGATAAGGAGATAGCACGGAAAGAGCGTAAACGGGAAACTTTGAAACTCTATCTTTGGCAAGCACCCAGAACACCAGCGGAAAGACAACAAAACAAAGAAACGCTGGAGCTTGCTAAGAAAATCAGATTTGAACGTGAACAGGAATTAAAAGAGGGGACATTAGGGTATAGGCTTAAAGCCAAGGAAATAAACTTCATTGATTTTATGCAAAGTTTTTGGGAGAATGCAACCAAAGACAAAAGAATGATAAAAGGGGCGATGTGCCGTTTTATCGATTTCCTTAAAGAAGAATATCCGTTGTATGCAACTTCAATCACACCAAGGCAGATTGATAAAGACATGATAGAAAAGTTTGTCGAGTATCTGAAAAGCAGAGGCAAGGGCGAGGGGGCACACAGCTATTTTTGTCGGTTTAAGAAAATAGTCAAGAATGCAGAAGAAAAGGGCTTATTTAAGGAAAACCCTTGTAAAAAGGTTGTGTTTAAAGCTGATAAGAATGCACTAAGGAAAGAGATTTTGACAATAGAAGAAATGGAGCGTCTGATAAATACTACCTATCCAGAACAGAACCAAGAAACCAGACGGGCATTTATTTTCACCTTATACACAGGGATAAGATTTTGTGACGTGAAAAGGCTGACTTTCTCAAACGTGGACTATTCAGAAAAGCTACTATCTTTCAATCAAAACAAGACAGACGGAAGCAGTGAAAAGAGTTGGGTGTATATTCCTTTGAGTGACGGGCTTATTTCTTTGATTGGTACAGGTGAACCGGATGAAAAGATTTTCAAGTTACCAAGCCAGATGATGTGCTTAAAAGCGTTGAGGCATTGGACGGCTAAAGCTGGAATAACCAAGCATATAACGTGGCATTGTGGGCGGCATTCATTTGCCGTGAATATCCTGAATAATGGGGCAAACATTAAGACGGTGGCGAGCCTGTTAGGGCATAGCAGCATAGCAATGACAGAGAAATACACCCGTGCCGTGGATAGATTGAAGAAAGAAGCGATAAATAGTTTACCGGAACTTAAATTGTAAACAGCATAACAACATGAAATTAAAATCATTTTTGGATATTATAGATAACATAATTCCTCAAGTAATTGAACTTGTAGAGAAACGTTATGAGGTGAAAATATATGGTGATATAATGTTTGGTGGTGCCAATAGAATTTATGAAAATCAGATTATGGACAATATCAATAATGCACTGATGCCAATAATACACGTGGACACATTTAAATATGGAGGTGAACTATATCGGGATATTTCAGACATTATTGACAAGGTAAATGACGAAGAAGACAAGAAGCGAGAAGTGTATAATATACTTTCTCATTTCAGAGATATTAGCTACAGGCTTTATCCTCAATCAATAATTAGTATGTACAAAGAAATGCATTGTGATGTTCAAGGATGGGAAATGTGGAAAGCTAAAAGAGAAGACATAAGTTGTTTCTTTAGGGAATTTGTATATCACTCTAATGAAGATAATGTAAAATATACTTATTCCAAGTTTATTCAATGCATCAACAAATTTGCTATAACTTTTGATTGTGTTCTTTTAGAAAGACATATAGACTTATTGCAACTTCAAAATCAATGGAACATATATGTATTTGAAGAACGAAAAACTATGCTATATGTAGATTATATAGGAAGCCAAGAGAGGGTGAAAGAATTGTTATACTCGGTTAGTAAGCTTCCTAAACAGAAGGTGTTTTCACCATACTTTCCTGTTCACTTGGATAAGCATCAATTAAATAAAATGAGGCGTTTCCTTATAGAAGAGGAATTAATAGATAAAAATACAAGCGAAGAATCTATATTATATTTTTTTGGATATGAGGAGGGTAATAGAAATGTACACCCTATAATTTGGCTTGGTTCAAAGCAACTTGCACGTGAACTATTGGAAGGCATTTATAAACAAGGAATAAAATCATTTGCTCAAATTGAAAACATTGTTCCTAGATGTATGGTTCGCAAAGATGGAAGCCAGTTAAGATTAGCAAAAAACAAGCCAGTTCTAAGTACTAAGAGTGATGCTATAAAAAGATTCTTAAAAACAATCACAAAGAATTAGCGACTATAGAACTAGCTGATAATCAATATTTGCGACCATAAGCGACCATTTAGTACCATTCTAAAAGGTCGCTTATTTTCTTTATTTCCAATAGGTTATATCCTATCTTTCTTATTTCTTTGTAACGTGATTGATGACAATAGTGGTGCAAGACTATGCCTCAATTACAGGCAAAGACGGGTTGAGCCTTGCACCTCGACCCCGAAGCCAAAACTTCTAAAAAGAACATTATGAAAGAGGATTTGCAAAAGATTGCCGACCTTATCACGGCAAACACACTTTTCTGCACTAAAGAAGTGCTTACGAGTGATGAGGCTGCAAAGTATATGGGTGTATCTAAATCCTATTTGTACAAGCTGACAATGAGACAGCAGATACCCCACTACAAGCCTATGGGAAAGATGGTTTATTTTAACCGTCTGGAACTTGAACAATGGTTGCAAAACAACCGCGTATCTACCGCCACCGAGATAAGCCAACAGGCAGCGGCTTATTGTATGAAGAAAGGAGGTAAGTTATGATACTCACAGACTATTACCGCTTTGAGAAATTGTCTAATCAGAAAAGTAAATTGAGAATAGACTGTACTGCTTCAACAGTCAGCTATGACCCATTGGAAGCATTAAGGAACAAGGAAGGCGATTTATTTTTGTATATAGGTGATAATATCCACACCAAAGCAGGCAAGGAAAGAAAAGCGGATTTAGCACTATCCAGAACAGCACACATAAGCAGCGTGTATAATCCTGATTTGAATTTGCCTTATTGGTATGGAGATATGAGAGGAACAACAGACGCTCTTTTATTTGTTCACCACAACACAGAATTTGTAAACGGTGGAATACAAGTAGGAGCGGTTATTGAGTTGTTTGTTGCACGTGGGCAAAGGAATAACAGGAACCAACTGTATAACGCTCTTTCTGACGGTGAACTTGACGAGGAAATGAACGCTTTGAGAAAACAGGTTACTAAAACAGTAACTGAACCAGAAAAGCCGTGAAAGCTCTATATTAAGTTGTATTTTGTTACCAAATCAGTAACCGTTATGTATGACACAGTAAATTTCAGACTACTACAGAGCGAGGCAGGCGGTGTGGATTTCCTTGCTGAAACGCCTTGCTTTCTGGAGAATGTAGGGGAACACTACTACAACGGTGAAGCGGTGATAACAGGAAGCCTCAACGGACTTAAAATAAGCCTCAACAGATACCAGATGAAAATAAGAGATGGCAGTTTGTGCAAATGGTATTTGGGTGACAATCTCCAGACGATGGGGCGGGGTGATACTCAACGGGCGATTGAAAAGTTATCAGACACTTTGCATGTACCAATGAGTAAAGCAACCATTACCCGTCTGGATATAGCTCAAAACTTCATTACAAGATACCCGCCAGAGGTGTATCTTAATCATTTGGGGGTGTTGAAGTATGCAACCCGCTTGCAAGAGCCAAACGGCATATACTACAGCCAGACTGGCGGGCGGCTTTGCTTCTATGATAAGAACCGAGAGCAAAAGAGCCATAGAGAACCGATACCGGAACTGTATGAGGGCAGGAATGTACTAAGGTATGAACAGCGGTACACTAATAGAATAGCCTCACAGTTTAAGGTTAGCGAGGTTACAGGGGCAATGCTTTATGATGAGGCTTTTTATATCGGCTTACTGAACCGATGGAAAGAGGCTTACAAGGCTATCCAGAAGATAAACGATGTATCACTAAATTTTCAAGCAATGAAAACCAAACAGCAGTTTTATAAAATGGGGGTGCTTTCTCTGATTGAACAGACGGGCGGGCAGCTCCAGATGATAGAGCAAATCAATGAAGCCCAGAAGCGGGGCGAGTTATCCAAGAAACAAGCCTTTGACCTTAGAAAAGCTATTAACGAGGCTTGCAGTATAAGGGATGGTTTGACCGTGCCAAACGAGGCAATACAGGAACTTGATAAGAAAGTGAGTGAAGCGGTAAGGTATTACCGATAATCACAAAATCACTCTATATTAAACTGTATTCTGTTACCGATTTAGTAACCTTTACAAGATTTGAGTTAATGTTAGAACCAGATTTCAACACCAAGTGGAAAGAAGCCATTTGCTTAAAAATAGAAGGTGGCTCTTTTATCTGCAATAGCATCTATGATGGTGAAACTTTGTTGTTTGACAGCGTAAGCGGTAGGCTGACTAATGTATATGCCGACTACAGACGTTTCAAAAGCGGTGTGTTTAGGTATTGGCATATAGAATTGACAGACAACGAGAACGGCAATATCTATTTGATATGCTTCCCTTATACAAGTGCCTTGTTTCAGTCTGTGATACTCAAACTTGCAATGGCAGCAACTTACAATGACATAAGGATAACCCCTTATCGGGATAATGTCAATGCTAATTATATAAGAAGAAGCCACAGCAAAGTAAAGGTGTATGCAGATAGCATGGAACTGGATATGCAACCACTAAAAATGCCAAAGATTGATTGCCGTAAGTTGGGAAAGCGTGTTATTAAGGATTATACGTCAAGAATAAAGACGATAGAGGACGTTATAAACAAGATTTTGGCACGGATAAGGAAATCTTCAACACAGGCGCGTAAGCAGCCTAAATGAGTGTTTTTCATTATTTGCTTAGAAATCTGGAATAAAGTGCTGTAACTTCAAAATTTTGGAGTATCTTTGTCGTGTGTTTAGGTATTAATACCTATAATGCAAGACATATATTATAGCTCAATCGCCTCTGAATCACCACCTCGGAAATGAACGAGCTATTATTACACACGTTGAGGAGTGTGCCCTATATGGCGCAGACTTCTCGCTAAGTGTGTAATGGCTTGTGGTGAGCCAAGAGGCGTAGGCGATGGTCTGCGCTTTTCTTTTGGTTAGACGTATGACTTTGCCTATGAGTTTGGCAATATTGCAACAAAATACGTTTAATTTAAAGTACAATGAAAAAGAAATTATTTCTATTAGCGTTATCGTGTATGGTATTGTCCTCTTGTATGACAACTAAAATTCCTCATCTTGTTGGTAACTATACATTTACCACATCAATAGAAACAGACAAATCATTTGATGAAGTTTGGGATAAAGTCATTGATTATTTTGCCATGAATGGGATTCCTATATCAATATTGGAGAAAGCAAGTGGTCTTATTGTATCTAATAAGGTTTCATTGAAAAATAACGTAACAATGGAAAAGGATGGAAAACTATTAGATGATAAGGCATTTGTTGTAATACCCTATGCTAAAAACGTGGTTTATATAAATGTCACTTCAGATTTCAATATTAGGGTTAAAAAACAAAATGGGAAAGTTTCTATTTCTGTAAATCTACCTAATATGGTTGCTGAAAGAACTGTTAAGCCGACAGGATTTCAGATTGTCAGTACTCCACAAGAGATTGAAGCAAAATCTACAGGAGTATTTGAAAGCGGGCTTTTAAACCTGCTAAAATAGCGACATTAAAACATTAATCAATAATAACGGTTGTATGCAGCCGACTTGTGTTGGATTGTATATAACTGCCTTTTATTGGGCTATTTGCCAATGTGTTAAAAAATCTAACAAAGTGATTTTTACCTGTCCATTGAACGTGATAAAGAAATTAGAAATTTCCCGTCTGTAATCTATTTAGCAGGCGGGATTTTTAATGCCATTTTCCAAACTATCATCATTATTTATAGAGAGAGGGGGACGTGATGGCATACCCTAAATTCAATATTCCTATAAAAAGTTGGAAAAGTCCGATTTTTTTCTACCAAAATTAGGATGAGGGTTACACATAAGAGCTTGCTAAATGGGTATGTTATCACTTTTTGGCAACCCTTTGGCAACCCAATAAATTGCAAATATCTGATTTATAATAAAATAAATATATTTTGTGGTACCTCGGAGGGGAATCGAACCCCTATTTAACGTTTAGGAAACGCTTGTTCTATCCGTTGAACTACCAAGGCGAGTGTGCAAATTTACTGCTTTTTGTGCTAATTCCCATATATTTGCTCAAGAAAAACACAAGGACCTTACATTTTTTGTAATAATTCTGCCTTTTTATTTTGATTTTTAAAGGAAGTTCCCCAATTTTGTGTGCATTTAATACGAGAACTCTAAAAAAATATAGTATGGCAAAAGAAATGATAGTCAAAGAGCTGCACGATGTCGTAGTTCGTTTTTCGGGAGATTCGGGCGATGGCATGCAGCTTGCCGGAAATATGTTTTCAAATATTTCGGCTACGGAAGGAAATGATATCAGTACATTCCCCGATTATCCGGCTGATATACGGGCTCCGCAAGGTACGCTGACGGGAGTATCGGGCTTTCAGGTACATATCGGGTCGGGTAAGGTCTATACGCCGGGAGACAAATGTGATGTGTTGGTCGCTATGAACCCTGCTGCATTGAAAACACAGTACAAGTTCTGTAAGCCTCAAGCGGTTATTATCATCGATACGGACTCGTTTACCAAACGTGATTTGGAGAAAGCACAGTTCCAATTGGAAAACCCATTCTCTGAACTGGGTATCAAAAACGAAGTAGTAGAGGCAGCCATTACCACGATGTGCAAAGAGAGCCTGAAAGACAGCGGATTGGATAATAAGTCTATCATGCGTACCAAGAATATGTTTGCATTGGGACTGGTATGTTGGCTGTTCCACCGCGATGTCAGTGTAGGTGAAAAACTGCTGCGCGAGAAGTTTGCCAAGAAACCGGCAATAGCAGAAGCTAATATTAAGGTGCTTTACGATGGCTATCATTTTGGCGAAAACACACATGCTTCTGTTTCTGCCAGCTATACAGTACCGAGTAAGGAACCTAAGGAAAAAGGACGTTATATGGACATCAATGGCAACAAAGCGACTGCATACGGCTTGATTGCTGCTGCTGAAAAAGCCGGATTACAACTTTATTTGGGCTCGTATCCGATTACACCTGCCACTGATATCCTGCACGAATTGGCGAAGCATAAGTCATTAGGTGTAAAAACCGTGCAATGCGAAGACGAGATTGCCGGATGTGCTTCGGCTGTAGGTGCAGCTTTTGCCGGTGCACTTGCTGTCACTACTACTTCAGGACCGGGTATTTGCCTGAAGAGTGAGGCGATGAATCTGGCGGTGATAACCGAACTTCCATTGGTCATTGTGGATGTGCAGCGTGGAGGTCCCTCCACCGGTTTACCTACCAAGTCGGAACAGACAGATTTGTTGCAGGTATTGTTCGGAAGGAACGGCGAAAGTCCGATGCCGGTCATCGCTGCCATTTCGCCTACCGATTGTTTCGATGCCGCTTTCATGGCCTGTAAGATAGCTTTAGAGCATATGACTCCCGTGGTATTGCTTACCGATGCCTACATCGCTAATGGTTCGGCTGCATGGCATTTACCCGATTTGGCGAAATATCCTGAGATTCGTCCGCCATACGTCAAGCCGGAAATGGCAGGCTCGTGGACGCCTTTCCAGCGTGACCCGAATTCGTTAGTACGTTATTGGGCGATACCTGGCACGAAAGGTTTCATGCACCGTATCGGAGGACTGGAAAAAAGCAGCGAGACAGGTGCCATCTCTACCGATCCCGAAAACCATCACCTGATGACGGGCATTCGTGCGGAAAAAGTAGCACGCATCGCTTCGTGCATTCCCGATTTGCAGGTAGAAGGATGTGAGGATGCAGATTTGTTGATCGTCGGTTTTGGCGGTACATACGGACATTTGCATTCTGCCATGGACATATTGAACGACCAGGGCAAGAAGGTGGCACTGGCACACTTCAAATACCTTAACCCGCTGCCGAAAAATACAGCAGAAGTGCTTCGCCATTACAAGAAAGTTGTGGTGGCAGAGCAGAATATGGGACAGCTCGCAGGCTACCTGCGCATGAAGGTAGAAGGCATTCATCTCTATCAGTTTAATCAGGTGAAAGGACAGCCTTTCGTTGTGCAAGAACTGGTAGAAGCCTTTAATCGCATTCTGAATGCATAAGAGATAAGTTCTTTTAAGTTTTTAAGTTTCTCAGTTCTTAAGTTTTTAAGTTGAGAAAGAATAAACTCACGAACTTAAGAACTTGCAAACTTGCAAACTTGCAAACTTGCAAACTTAAAAACTAAAAAAACTCACGAACTTAAAAACTAAAAAACTTACGAACTTAAAAACTAAAAAACTCACGAACTTAAAAACTAAAAAACAACTATGTATACAGCAGCCGATTATAAAGCAGGCCAGCCGCGCTGGTGTCCCGGATGTGGCGACCATGCATTCTTGAACTCATTTCATAAGGCACTTGCCGAGTTGGGTGTACCTCCCCATGAAATAGCTGTTATCTCCGGTATCGGATGTTCATCGCGTTTGCCTTATTATATGAATACGTATGGTATGCACACCATTCACGGGCGTGCGGCAGCCATTGCTACAGGGGCAAAAGTGGCAAATCCGAATCTTACCATCTGGCAGATTTCGGGTGATGGTGACGGACTTGCCATTGGAGGAAATCATTTCATCCACGCTATTCGCCGTAATGTGGATATTAATATCATCTTGTTGAACAACCGTATTTACGGTTTGACGAAAGGACAATATTCGCCAACGTCAGCACGTGGCTTTGTCAGTAAGTCGTCACCTTACGGCACGGTAGAAGATCCTTTCCGGCCGGCAGAGCTTTGCTTTGGTGCCCGTGGACGCTTTTTTGCCCGCTGTGCAGCTGTAGATGGCGGACCATCTGTCGAGGTGTTGCAGGCAGCTGCCCGTCACAAAGGTACTTCGGTAGTGGAAGTGTTGCAGAATTGCGTTATCTTTAATGATGGCACGCACAATGCCGTAGCGAAAAAAGAAGACCGGGAACGCAATGCCATTTATCTGGAACATGGCAAACCTATGCTTTTCGGACCGAACCGGGAGTTTGGCTTGATGCAGGAAGGCTTTGGGCTGAAAGTCGTGAAATTGGGTGAAAACGGCATTACGGAGAGCGATATCCTTGTACACGACGCCCATTGTGAGGACCATACCTTGCAATTGAAGTTGGCATTGATGGAAGGACCGGATTTTCCCATTGCCTTGGGGGTAATCCGCGATGTGGAAGCTCCTACTTATGACGAAGCGGTAGAAGAGCAGATAAAGGAAGTGTCGGCAAAGAAACCATACCATAATTTTGCAGAATTGCTCGATACCAACGATACATGGGAAATCAAGTAATTTATTCAAGTTCAGCAAGCTGCAAAACTAGAGCCGTTATGTAAGTAACTAATTTAGAAGCTGTTTTGAATTTATCGTGCGATGATTTGGGATGAGTTTTTGAGGCATTTTCGCTTCTGCGATGAGGAAGATAGCGGGCTATCTGACGAAGAACAGGAGCGAAAAAGACCAAAAAATCGCCCAAAGCACACACGAAAACGGATACATCAAGCCAAGAAAAACTTTTTGGAGAAATTCAAAACAGCTTCTTTAGTTTATATGAATTCCGCAATTAGCCAATGTAGGGGCGGGGTTCGCCCGCCCGTATGCGTCCACGTGGATGTTTTCGGGTAGGCAAACCCTGCTCCTACAAGTTAATTGGCAAGATGCGGACATTCA
>ULKH01009027.1_pt1 | contig 14911 bp, 12 predicted proteins | sample 1951111 | NCBI WGS metagenome assembly ULKH01 (sample SAMEA4835496, study PRJEB28245) | human gut metagenome | biome: gut microbiome; material: fecal sample | place: Denmark | collected 2008
TATAATTTTAAGCCTATTTCGCGACTGTCCCTAGTATAACGGGTAAAGGGTCTATTGCCAAACGATACATGGCAACGGCACCAATTGCCACTTTTAAAGTCTCTTCAAAATCTGCAACTATTTTGAGATAGACCTTATCTTCGCGGTGATCCGACCAGGAATATCTTTGTGTGGTATAAAAGGATGAATAGCCTTGTTTATGCACATATTTATTTGTCTTTTTCTGAGCATCACGTATGTTTTCAAAGAAAGCAGACATTTTAGTTTTTAATTCTTTGAAGACAGGTTCGTGTTTTTGTAGATATTTGGCCATCTTTCCAGATTCAAAACCCGGCTCTAATTTTTCCCACTCTTTCATCTTTTCGGGATTTGCTGTAAGATACAGTGTGCCGAGTGAAATCTCAATAGATTGGCGTAGCGAATAAAATGCTGCATCAAAAAATCCCTTTTGAAAAAGGAATATAGAATTGGCTATCATTTGAGAAGCTTCATCAAAGAATCTATTAGCCTCCCAAGCATCGATTAATCCGGTTTGAGCCCATGTAATATTCTCTATGTCCCAAAGGTAATCGGATGCATTTGGCAAAACAAACTTTCGGACTTTCCAACGGCCTATTTCAAAGTCCTCACGTAAATCGTCTAATGTGTGTAATTCCATATTTATCAATAAACCAAGTTCTTGTTTGTGATTGAAGAGTGCAAAGATAGCTCTTTTTACTGGTCCAATAATCAAAATAGCAAGAAAATTGAACCTATTCGCAATTTTGATGGTAAATTATATTATTTGAATGATTATTGATTGGGATATATTATGTATATTTGCAATCTAAACGAGTAATCATATTCAAAATGGAAGAGACAAAGGATATAAATCGGATTAAGGTGGTTCTTGTAGAGAAAAAACGGACGAACAAATGGTTAGCTGCACAGTTGGGAAAAGACCCGGCTACGGTGTCGAAATGGTGTACAAATACTTCGCAACCGGGATTGGAAACACTGTTGCAGATTGCCAATGTGCTTGAAGTCGATGTCAAGGAACTACTGAACTCCTCTTTGGATGAGACTATTCAAACAGTACGTCTTGTAAAATAACACACTAACCTTTAATCACTCAGACAGATAATGAATAAAAAAGAACTATATAACAAGATATTGCAGCTTGACGGTTTGACTAATGAAGAGAAGTCGGAACTGTTGGGATTGCTGCGTAAGCAAAAGAAATACGGTTTGGTGTGGGAGGATAAGCCGGAAGATGTAGAAGAACGCCTACGCGAGGAGCTGCCTGTATTGGTGGAAGACACCGCAAAGGCTCTCATCAGCACCGAAGCCGATGCGCCCAACCATACCCTTATTGAAGGCGACAACCTCGAAGCTCTTACCGCTCTTGCCTATACTCACGAGGGTAAGATTGATGTGATTTATATCGATCCGCCATATAATACAGGAAAGGCAGATGAGTTTAAATATAATGATAAATATGTGGATGATGATGACCAATTTAGGCACAGCAAATGGCTCTCATTTATTAAAAAACGGCTTGATATTGCATATCAATTATTAACAGACAATGGATTATTATTTATATCTATTGACGATAATGAAATTGCTCAACTGAAATGTCTCTGTGATAGCATATTCAATCATTCTGCTAAATCTAGTACATCTAATTGTTTAGGTGTTCTAATTTGGGATTTGGGAACTGGAACTCAAGCTGGACATTTTGTAAGAGCTCATGAATATGTATTATCTTACACAAAAAACAAAGGTTTATTGCCAAATTTTTCTGGAGGAGAAGGAATAATCGACCACTCTGCCCTCAAAAAAATATCAAAGAAAAATCCTCCAGTTCAATACACGTTTAAAGCTGGAACTAAGTTCTTAGCCAACAATGGGGTGGAATTAACTGATTCATGGGGTGGTTCCGAAAAAACGACATTGATTAGTGGCAGAATGGTGGCAGAAAACCAAAAACTTAAATATGATGTAACATTAGAAGCTGGTTTTGCCATGATTTCACAAATGAGATCGTGGTTTGAAGGTAAAGATACTATTGACTCCAAAGGACAAAAGGTTACAGATTTTTATTTCAACTCTACTGGTGTTTTGCACTATAAAAAAGAGCGTTCTATTATTAACCCACCAACGGTTATTAAAGATACGGGCTCAACTAAAGCAGGTACAACTGAGCTTGAAAATATTTTAGGAAGAACAGGAACGTTTGGTTATCCAAAACCTAAGGATTTGATTAAATATCTTTTAGGTCTTAAATCAAACGTAAATACCATTCTTGACTTCTTTGCTGGCAGTGGTACAACCCTTCACGCCACTATGCAACTGAATGCCGAAGACGGTGGTCATCGCAAATGCATCCTCGTTACGAACAACGAAAACAACATTTGCGAAGAAGTAACCTACAAGCGAAACAAGCGAGTAATTAATGGTTACACCACCCCAAGAGGCGAAGAAGTACCGGGGCTGAGAAACAACACCTTGCGCTACTACCGCACAAGTTTTGTGGGCAGAAGCCACTCGATGAAGAATATGCGCCAACTGATGAGCCTCTCCACCGATATGCTCTGCATCAAGGAAGACCTCTATGCCGAGCAACAAAAGTTTGGAGAGCAGCCGACCTACAAAAATGTGTTCCGCTACTTCGACAACGGTCACAAGCGCATGATGGTAATCTACCGCGAGGAAGCCGTACAGCAGTTGGTCGAACTGATTCAGAAGACTGACTACGAGGGCAAGATGCTTGTGTATGTATTCTCGCCCAGTGAAGACCCGTGGGAAGGAGAGTTTGAAGAGGTGCAAGACCGCGTGCAACTCTGCGCCCTACCACAAGCCATATACAACGCCTACCGCCGCATACTGCCAAAGAAAAAAGACGAGTTCGTCGGTACTGACGAGACAAAAGTCGCCGAACAAGCAAATGTGATAGACGGAATGCTTAACTTTGACAATGAAGAGGAGTTGCAATGAACGAACAAGGCAAGAACAAAAAGAAAAAAGAACAGGTAACGGTACGCAGCAGTGCAGCCGAATACCTGAACTATGTAGCATCCGTGGGTAATGACGAGCAGCAGATAGAGATGCGCTATGAAGACGAAAACATCTGGCTCACACAGAAGCTGATGGCAATGCTATACGGTGTAGAAGTACACACCATCAACTATCATATCAAGAAAATATTCTCTGACAGCGAATTACAGGAAACGGCAGTTATTCGAAAATTTCGAATAACTGCCCCTGATGGCAAACAATACACCACGAACCACTATTCATTGGAAATGATTATTGCTGTCGGCTTCAAGGTTAATTCCGAAAAAGCCGTACAGTTCAGAAAATGGGTAAATGGCATAGCTAAGGAGTACACCATCAAAGGCTGGGTAATGGATTCGGAAAGACTTAAACGCGGAACTTTCCTAACAGACAAGTATTTCGACGAACAGTTGGAACGCATCCGTGAGATACGCATCAGCGAACGCCTGTTCTATCAAAAGATAACCGACTTGTACGCTACCGCCATAGACTACGACAAGACAGCATTGGCCACCCGTCGTTTTTATGCTACCGTTCAGAACAAGATGCACTTTGCCGTCCATGGTCATACAGCAGCCGAACTCATTGCGGAACGGGCAGATGCAGGCAAAGAGCATATGGGGCTGATCACTTGGGCAGATGCTCCCTATGGCAAAATCAAGAAAAGCGATGTGGTGATAGCAAAAAACTATCTTTCAGATACCGAAATGGGACAATTGGAACGTATGGTTACAGCTTATCTTGATTTTGCTGAAACAATGACCCTGCGCCACATTCCGTTGACAATGGCCGACTGGGAGCAACGCCTGAACAATTTTATCAATCTCTTTGAATACGGTCTGCTGAAAGATGCCGGACGTGTAAGTGCCGAAATAGCACGATTGCATGCTGAAACGGAATTCGAGAAATATAGAATCATACAAGATCAATTATTTTTATCGGACTACGACCGATTTCTATTGGAAATGAAAGAGATTGAGAATAAAAGTCATGATAACAAAAAAGACGAGAAGCAATGAAAAATTTAGAATACCAACAGAGAGCAGTAACCGAATTGATTGACAAAACTATCCGACTGCTAAATGCTGGCGGACAACGCAATAAAATGGTGTTTGAGGCAACGACAGGTGCCGGAAAAACCGTAATGGCGTGTCAGATGCTTGCCGGTCTGATGGATGAACTGCACGATCGTGGTGACAGTCGTTATCAGGAAGTGGCATTTATATGGTTTGCCCCACGCAAGTTGCACATACAGAGTTACGAAAAGCTGAAAGAGGCTTTTGAGGAGACACGCACACTGCGCCCGGTGATGTTTGACGAATTGGACCAGAACGAGGGCATCCGACCCGGTGAAATACTTTTCGTGAACTGGGAAAGCGTGAACAAAGAGAGTAACGTAATGGTGCGCGAAGGCGACTGTTCACTCTCGCTCTACGAAATAACCGACAAAACAAAAGATGAGTTCGGGTTGCCCATTGTAGCCATCATCGATGAGGAACATATGTTCTGGTCGAAGACAGCCGACAAATCTTCCGCTGTGCTTGACAGAATCAATCCTGCCGTAGAAATTCGCATCTCTGCCACACCCAAAACCGCCAATCCAAAAGAGAAAGTAACGGTGTATCGTCAGGATGTGATAGCCGCCGAAATGATTAAGAAAGAGGTGGTGCTCAATCCTGAGATAGAACTGAATTTCAGTGATGAGTTGGAACTCAATGCTAACCTTATCAAAGCGGCTTTGGATAAACGCAACCAAATAGCCAAAGCGTATAAAGCAGTAGGTACAGGAATAAATCCTCTCCTGCTCATTCAGTTGCCTAATGACACCAAGGAAAATATGACGGCGGAGGATACCGCCATAGCCGATCAGGTAAAGAAGTATCTTGAAGTGATGTGCGGCATTACTACAGACAACCACCGTCTGGCGATATGGCTGGCAAACGAGAAAGAGAATCTTACCGATTTGGAGAAACCCGACAATATGACCGAGGTATTGCTTTTCAAAGAAGCCATCGCTTTGGGTTGGGACTGTCCTCGCGCTGCCGTTCTGCTTATATTCCGTAAACTACAAAGCGACCAGTTCACCATTCAAACAGTAGGCCGTATTATGCGTATGCCGGAACAGAAGCATTATCCCAAAGAGATGCTTAATGTGGGATATGTGTTTACTGACATTGCCAAAGACAAGATACAAATAGTTACAGCCGATGCCGACTATATCCTGAACAACACCGTTACAGCATACCGACGCGAGAATTTGAAAAACGTATGGTTACCGGCCTGCTATTCTGAACGCCCCAATATTGAACGTAACTATTTGGGACCTGACTTTCGCAAAGTACTCTATGATGAAGCTCGCCATTTTTGGGACTTTGCAGAAGGCAATTTACTGTTTTCGTTAGAGGAATTGGCCAAGTTGGATAATGCAGATGATGAAAACGCAACATTACCAGAAACCGACGACCTACAAATCAATGAAAACAGGAAAAAGGTAGCCAACTCTTTGCGCCTTGATGTCAAGAACATCAACATCGAGATACCGCAAGACGTGCATTTCCAGAACGAGGAACAGATATTGGAAGTTGATACCGTAAAATATGCAAGAAAAGCTACCGAGATAGACCGTGTGTTTATGGCATATATCGCCACAAAAGGGCATCAATTCGAGAGTAAAGGTCGTGCCGACAAGATTGCAAGTTATCTGCTTGAAATATTGGCCGACTTCTTCGGTATATTCGACACAGACGCAAAGAAAGTTGTGCTATATCACTTGAACAAACCTAAGTTCGATCGCATTATAGATACTGCATTGGAAAAATATGCCCGACAACGCGACAAAGCCAAAAAAGCATCGGCAGCCAAAAGAGTATTCAAGAAATACGATTGGGAGGTGCCTGAAGAACGTACTTACGACAATGACACCAATCATATTGAGGAAAGCCATAATCATGCACTTATGCCATTTGTCCAGCTCAACCATGCGTCGAATCCAGAAAGGAACTTCATCGCCTATCTGGAGCAGAACGAAGAGTATATAGATTGGTGGTACAAGAATGGCGACAATGGCAAACAGCATTATGCCATAGAATACAGTGCCGACAATGAAAATGGTAAGTCGTTGTTTTATGTGGACTTTATCGTCCGCATGAAAAACGGTCATATCTATCTGTTCGACACCAAAAGTGCAGGCAGTGACGCATTTGCGCACAACAAGCACAACGCATTGTTGCAATACATCAAAGAGAACACATCGGACGAAACTCCGCTGTCGGGAGGCGTTATCCTACAACAAGGTGAGAACTGGCTATACTCCCCACTCCCTATCGAAAATACCACAGATACATTGAACTGGAATTGTTTTTACCCACAAAACGCATAAGTATTATGGCAAAAGGAATAGACCCAAAATTTGTACATTACGGCATCCGCAAGGATGACCTTGCAATGATAGAAGCTATTTGTGCTACCGAAGACATAGATTTTGATTGGCTGAGTGAGGACATCTTGAAAGCCTATCACGCCAAAAAGGTAGATGTAATAGAAATGAGTGATAGCGATACGGAAGAGATTATCCGCAACGCCATACAGAAAATACGTCAATAAATGAATTTATGCCATGCTCATACAAAGAATAAAGATAAGCAACTTTAAGACTTACCTGTCGCTCGACCTCGACCTGACGGTAGACGATGACCGCCCTATCATACTTATAGGTGGTTCAAACGGCGGCGGGAAAACCACGCTGTTTGAAGCCATAAGCGGTGCATTGTATGGATTGAAAATAGAAAGCAAGGAACACTTTATGGAATTGCTCAATCAGGGAGCTGTCAATAAGGTAAAGCCTGAAATCAGTCTGCAAATCACCTTTGTAGGCAAAGTGCTTGGTCAGCAACAGAAGTATATTCTGAAAAGAAACTATATACTCAATCCGCAAAGTCGTCCACTCGAAAGCGTATCACTGAACATGAATGGCAATATGTATGTGTATGGCACAATGACCGCACCCAAAGAAAGGGTGCGTGCCGAGCAGGAAATCAGCAAAATTATCAAAGCCAACCTACCACAGGAGCTGAGCCAATATTTTCTGTTCGACGCGATGCAATCAAGCGAATTGCTGAAAAAGAACGTCTTTCAGCAAACTATACGCGACAATTTCGAGAATGTACTTGGTTTCAAAAAGTATCTGCAACTGAAACGTGCAGCCGAGAAGTTACAGCAAGAGTGGGCAGAGCAGCGATTGGAAGCCGAAAAAGAGGCCAAAGAATATAGTTCATTATGCAATCAGAAAGAGCAGTTGGTAATTGATTTGAACGCCTGCCTTGCCGAACAGGACAGATTGTATAAGTATATGTCATCGGTGGAAGATGAATACCAACGAGCTAAAGAAGGTGCGCAACAGGCTGCCAACCTAAGCAAACGCATACAAGATGTTAACGGAAAGATACGAGCAATAACCGAAGAAGCTGCAAACTATGCGGAAAACTTGAAGGCGTTTGTTGACAACATAGAAATCAATGTATTCCTCCCGAAATTGGCATCTAACCTTTCCCAGGAAATCAACAATATATTACGAGTAAAGGAACAACTCCAAAAGCAAAGTACCGGTGCCTATCCGATTGAAACACTGCGTGATGTAACCTCAAAAATCATTGACTATTTGAAAGAGCTGTCGCTATGCAGCCAGGCAGTGGATGAAGAAAACGTAATTTCGCATATTGTAGCCATGCAGAATACAACCAATGCCAAAGACCCATACGACTACTTGAACGCTGCCGAGGTGGATGCGCTTCGGGAACTGCCTAAAAAAGGCAATGGCAACCAATTCGTTTCGATTGACCGCAAAAGGCAGGACATGGAAATACAGCTGGCTAATCTGGATAATCTCAGAACCGAGAAGCGCACACTTGAACAGACACAAGCAGGAGGCAACGGTTTACTAATAACCAATTATGAAGATGCCAAACGCTCTGTGGATAAGCTGAAAAACGAAAGAGGATAGTCTCAAAAACGAAATTCAACGTTTAGAGAAACGTATTCATCAGTTCGATGTACAGATACAGCAGGAACCGGATGTGAAATTTGACACGCTTGTTAAGTTGCGTCCGTTCTTCGATAAAGTGGCAGACAATCTGCTGAAGAAGAAAAAAACACAGATAGAAACAGAGATGCAGTCGCAACTCAACCGTCTGCTTGTATCATACAAAGGACACGTCGGGCGTGTGGAATTATCGGACAGCATGGAGAATTTCAATATCAAGCTCTATCATAGTGCCGGCAATGAAATATCGCTGAACCAGTTGAACGCAGCTTCCAAACAGATATTCATACAAGTACTGTTGAAAGTGCTACGCAACCTTGGCGACTATAACCCACCGGTTATGATTGATACCGTGATGGGTGTGCTCGATAATGAAAGCCGTGATGCTTTGATGGAAGAATACTTTCCACAATTGGCAGAACAGACCATTCTGCTCTGTACCACGTCGGAAATACGCACGGATAGCGACTACATCAAATTGGAGCCATTCATCTCTAAGACATATACTCTGCATCGTAATGTAGAGGAACAGAATACGACTATAGACGAAGGCTATTTTGGAATACCCCTTAACCAGTAAATAGTTATGAGCATAATAAACTTTTCAAATACCCGTCAGATGGAGGGGATTCTTGACGAAATCAGTCAAGTAAAGGAGCTTATTGAGAGCAAGATAAATTTGTCGTGCACCGTAGACAGAGAGAAACGTGCAAGTCTGACTACAAACAAAGTAATGCGTATTTGCTTTATAGTCGGTTTGAGTTTGACTACAGAACGCAAGGAGGAAGATTACAAGGATATACAACTTTCTGCTACATCGGCACGTATCGTTCCGAGTTTCTTTACGATGCACGATTTATCAACCTTGTACTCTGCGTTGCTAAAATTGCGTTACGCCAGTCTGAATATAGATTGGTCGCAAAATGCCGTGTTATCTCGTATCATTGCCGCTGAAATGCTGCGTGGAAGAAACTATCTATTGACTGATAACAATTTGGATTCCATCTTATATGCAGTTAATAATAAGGTGGCAATGGTAAAAGATATTCCAGCACTCAACTTGATTATCGGCAACTATGGCGATGTGGAAATGGAAGCTACTCTCGACATCAACAGCCGCGACATTACCAACTCACAAATCATTATTGCCGGTGCCACTGGTTCGGGAAAAACCAACCTCTTGGCTGTATTGATACAGCAATTCAGGGCATTGTCTTCAGAATCACAATACCCTGTAAACTTCCTGCTTTTCGACTATAAAGGCGAGTTCAGCGACATTCAGAATAATCATTGGCTCACACATTTCGATGTGGATCGCAGCTGTATCTTAGACCCAATTGAGCATCCTCTACCATTCACGCCGTTCAAGGATTTCACAGACCGCCCTATCAACGAAATAAATCTTTATTCATCCGAAATGGCTTCGGCTTTATGCTCTATTGACCGAGTATCAGCCAGTGCAAATATGAATAACAGACTAAGTGAAGCCATTGTAGAAGCATACAAGAAAACAGAAGGCGCACCCATCACATTCAACATGATGTTAGAAGAATATCAAGCTAAGATGACAGATGCCGGAAAGGACGACAGCATTTCATCTGTATTGAAACAGTTGGTGCGTGCTAACATCTTCGAGGAGGAAGACAAAGCCGACCTTGTTGGTGACTGCTATATCATAAAAATGGACGGCTACCCTAAAGATGGCCCGATAGCAAAGGCTATTGTTTATTTCATCATCTCAAAGCTCAACAATATATACGAACAGCTTGAAAAACAGGCTATAAACGATGATGTAGTGCAAATTCGTCACTTCTCTATCATAGACGAAGCCCACTATATGCTGGACTTCGACAACCGTCCGTTGCGAAACCTGATTGCTGTAGGACGAAATAAAGGATTAAGTATCATTCTCGCCACTCAAAATATGAGTAGCTTCAAAAGCAAAGGATTTGATTTCTATGCCAACGCCCAATATCCACTTATAATGAAGCAACAGACTATTGACGATAAGGTTATCAAAGACTTGTACGGTGTAAGCGGACAAGAATTGCAAGAGGTGCGCACTGCCATAGCCGGGCTCCAGAAAGGCGAGCTAATCATCAAAGACCAGATGGCTTTTGCACTTGGAATGGGCAAAAAGTATAAGAAAATCAATGTAACACACTTGATATAAGCAAAATTTAGACAAATGATAGAAAGAGTAATTATCAAGAATTTCAAAGGAATAAAGGAAGCTGATATTTCTTTTAATGATAAAATCAATATCATTGTAGGAAATAATGGGATTGGCAAATCTACCCTTATAGAGGCTATGGCATTAGCTTTGGGGTATGGTATCAATCAACTTGAAATCACACAATATCTTTTTCACGCATCTACATGGAAAGAGTTTGATGACAGTAAGGTGTTACCTGAAATTATTATTGAACTGTACTTCAATAAAGCATTGTCAGCTGAATACTCTGGAAAAAACAATAGTTTAACATTGCTTACATCTGGAATTAGATTGAGAATTGCATGCGATAATGCTTATTTGTCATTATTTCAAGAGCAAAAAGAACAATATAGACACATACCTTGTGAGTTTTATATTATTGATAGGCATTGGTTCTCCGGAGACACTGTTAAACAACTATTAGTCCCTTTCAATCCTTGGATAATTGACTCATCATCAAGTACATTCAACAACAAAGCCAATCAGTTAGCGACACGTCTAATATCGCATAAATTATCTGATACAGAACGAGTTCAAGTCAAAGGTTGCCTAAGAACTCTTAGAGAACATTTTGAAGGTGACAACAAAGTCAATGAAATAAATACATCACTAAATGATAAGATTAAAGATGTTTCTCCAGACTTCAAACTAACAGTAGATTTAACAACCAAAACTGCCTGGAATACAATACTCTGTCCTGTTTTGAAAGAGATACCGTTCTCTCAAATAGGATTAGGGGATCAATGTATAGTAAATACACTATTATCCCTTGATTCATCAAACAAGATAGAGCGGAAAGAAAAATTATTGATTGTTGAAGAACCAGAATCTCACTTATCTCATACAAAAATGTATGAACTGCTGAACTGTTTAGGTAATTTTGAAGGACAAATGTTCATAACAACACACAATAGTTATGTTGCAAACAAACTATCTCTTAGCAATCTTCTGGTGTTGGGAAATGAGGAAGGAAAGATTCGGAATCAAAAAATTACCGATTTAGCAGACTATAATTTTTTTGCCAGAGTGCCAAACTACCCGACCTTGCGAATTGCTCTATGCAAAAAAGCAATACTTGTTGAAGGACCTACTGATGAGATGGTGTTATTATATCATTTTATGAAAGAATATCAGTGCCATCCTTTTGCAATGGATATTGAGCTTATTTCCATTGGTGGTGTGGTATTTAAGCACTTCGCACAATTAGGAGCCACACTTAATAAACAGATTGCCATAATAACAGACAACGACTCTTTATCATTTGATGATTTGATAAAAAAAAGAGGTGTAGATCAAGGGAATAACATTAAGCTATTCTCTGAGAACGATTCCTCATTACATACATTAGAACCAGCATTTGTTCATGCGAATGCAGGTAATATACAAAAATTATCGCTCTTGATTAGAGGAAAAGTACAAGTAGGAGAAACAGAAAAACAGTTATCTGACTATATGGAAAAGCACAAAACTGAGTGGGCTCAAAAATTATTAGAAGCCGATGCTTATGATTATGATGTTCCGCAATATGTAAAAGACGCTGTAAATTGGTTAACTAATGGATAAAAACAATATTTGTTATATTGCTTCTGCAGGTGCAGGCAAAACAACCAAATTGGTTGAAGATGCTGTAACTAATGCTGCTAATGAATCTTGCAGAAAAATTGCGATTATCACTTACACACAAAATAATCAAACCCATATTAAAAACAAATTAGAACAATATGAGTTTGGTTATAAAGTTGTTGTGTTGGGTTGGTTTGAATTTCTACTGAAGCATTGGATAACACCATTTAAGACCACAATTTTTCCACATCTGATTGATTCACATATAGGCATAGTTCCTGTTGAAGGTAGATCAGGAATTACAAAGTTTTCCAATGGAAGAACCTTTGTTACTTACCAAAAGGAAGAATATAGAAAAAAATATCTAACTTCCGAAGATACCAAAGTGTATTCTGATAAAATATCAGAATTAGCTTGTGAATTATATGCAAAAAATAAATCGGACGTAATAGAAAGATTAGACTCCATATTTGATTTTTTGTATTTCGATGAATGTCAAGATTTTGTAGGATATGATTATGAAATATTAAAAATATTGTTTGTGAAGTCTAAGATTAGTTGTGTCCTTGCTGGAGACCCTCGCCAACATACATATTCGACACATGCAACCTCAAAGTATAAAAAATACACTGGAGATATTGCTGCTTTCATTCAAGAAATTGTCAATGGAAAAAAGAAACAATATGTAATCATAGATAAAATGAGTTTTGTTAAATCTCATCGATGTCCGCCATCTATATGCAATTTCGCAAGTACAATAATGCCTCAATTCCCGAAAATGGAATCTGCAAACATGCGATATTGCCAAACCGAACATTGTAAACTAGTTAGACAAAGAGACGCTGAAAATTATATTAACACATTCAACCCGATTGCATTAGTCTGGAGTAGTGTCGCAAAAAACAAGGTACACTCAAATATTAGTCGAATATACAACATGGGAGAGGTTAAAGGACTTGACTTTCATCATGTTCTCATTTATCCAACAAAACCGATGGAAAAGTGGATTAAGGATACAAATTCAGAATTATCAGGAGAGGCACGAGCTAAATTATATGTAGCAGTTACACGAGCTGATATTTCTACTGGTATCATTGTTCCAAATGATTTTGATGTAGATAATTCTATGATTCAATACTGGTAATGAAATAATTGAGCAACAACTAACTTTGTGTTACTTTACAAGCAGAGTATTTAACAAGCAGTCCAACAAAATGAATCTATTCGAAGAATACTTAAATAACGAAAATTTAGAAAAGCGTGAACGAGCCAAATTATGGAGGACATCCATAGGACTACAAGCCGTTGACAACCTGCGCGTGTCTAACTTCCTTATCGAAACTGCTCGCAAGCATATCGAAGGAGAAATTTCAATGGACGAAGTAAGCCTATTGATTGACGAACACTATAAAAAGAAGAAACTTTAACTATCAAATTGTAAAGTTTATGGAAAATTCTGACTTTCAGAAACTACCGTTCTAAATATGACAACCGAATCAACGATTAAGTCTGTAGGTAAAACTTTATCAAAATAAGTTATACTGATCAGTTATTTACACACGATTATTGTTGCCGTCTCAAGGGCTGATTTTAACAGATTGGCGCTTTCAGTATTCTTTCTGAAATACTGACAATTAAGTGCTTCAGACCCTTTCGGATATTGAGGTGTATTATACTTCTTATACAAGCAGCAGATATTAGGGACTGCCATATAACTGTCAAATGCTTCTTTTCTGTATTTGCATAGTGAGCAGTTCTTGACGTCATAGCCTAAAGATGTCGCCTTTGCATAGCCAAGTTCATATATAGATGGATTCCCAAGATAGAATGAGTCTATGCCAAGTTCAAGAACTGCATTTTTGTTGTCTTTTTTTGCGACCTCTCGGCAAGATGGATATTCTTCCATATTGGAAACATATGCGGAACCACTCCTAAACAAGTAGAATTTGGGAATATCTCTCATTTCAAGTTTTTCATCGGAGGCTGATTTATTAAAATTGAAGAAAGTGCATTTGATTTCATTTTTATCAAATGAATATTCCTCATATTCGATTATTGGAGATTGTAGAAGTTTAACAATATCTTCCTCATTCCGTATTTTTATTTCAATTATTCTGAGTCCAGATTCTATTTTAGCCTCTTCGCATTTATGGGAAACATAGATTTCGATGAGAATCGGTGGTGTGTTAGGTTTGATAGATGATGTAAGCAATAAATCCGCCTGGTAATTATCTATGACTTGTTCCTCTACACAAGTGTCATAATTCTTGTGCAAATCATAAGTCTTATAAGCTGTAGATTGACACTGTTCCTCTTTGTAGAAAGGACAAATCGCTTTGTCTAAGCATTTAGAAACCCGATGTAAGCTGATTTCAAATGTTGCGGAGGAATCGAATTTTTCTTTTATTTTGTGCTTTGCAAGTTTGTGTAGATATGTTTCCGGATTGCAGTCCGGTGTGGTTGATATATGGGCAAAGTGATGGGCGTTCTTACTGCCGAGGCGAGGTCTCATTGCGTCTCCACAATTAAGGCAATAGTATTTGTCGTGCTTGGTCCCTTCTGTGACATCAGCAATGTCAATTATTTGTCCTTTGTCGTTTAGGGCGAAGTGGTATTTAATCTTTGCCATCTCAATATCCTATTTTAATATTATGATATACTACACAACTTTAAAGTGTAAAGTAATATTGCATTATAGTTATTCCTCATTTTCATTGAGATCTGTCCAGTCTTTAGCAGCATATTTCTTTTTAAACTCCGCCAAGTCTTCCTTTATACGTTCACGGAAGCTATCTTCTCCGTCATCACCACTCATCATCCAATCTATTCGCATGGCATATATTTCAGCTATACGTATCTGCTTATATGCTTCTTTCATGGTTTCTATCGTTTTGTCGGTCAATTCCAACACATCCGCATTATTTGGATAATGATCATAAACGCAATGATGGATTGTGTACAACACAGGCATCCGCTCTCCATTCGGCATATCCCCTACCATATATGAGTCGGCAGACTGAAACACAACATCATCTTCAAACCTACGCCTGTCAATG
>ULKH01005182.1_pt1 | contig 14900 bp, 12 predicted proteins | sample 1951111 | NCBI WGS metagenome assembly ULKH01 (sample SAMEA4835496, study PRJEB28245) | human gut metagenome | biome: gut microbiome; material: fecal sample | place: Denmark | collected 2008
TTCCGACATGATTGGCAATATCTCCGTATTGGCACAAGGGCAGGGTCTTAACATCCTTCTAAATATGTTTTTTGGCCCAACGGTAAATGCGGCGCGGGGTATCGCGTATCAGGTGCAGGGCGCAATAACCCAATTCAGTAATAATTTTATCACTGCAGTCAGACCTCAGATTATCAAGTCATATGCAGAAGGGAACTTGGATGGTATGATGAAACTCGTAAAGCAGAGCAGTTGTTTTTCCTTTTACCTGATGTGGATTATTTCCTTGCCTGTCTGCTTGGAGGCCGATTACCTTTTACAATTATGGCTTGGAAAATATCCTAAACATACGGTGAATTTTCTGATTTTAGTCATTGTATTATGCCTTATACAGACCATAAAAACTCCACGGACAACAATCTTTCATGCAACAGGACATATTAAATGGAGCAATATCATAGTTGGTTCCATACTTTGTGCCGCTTTCCCGTTGGCTTATGTTGCATTGAAGCTGGAAGGAAGTCCAGAAACTGTATTTTGGGTAGCGAATTTTACAATGTTCTTGTCCGAGTTTGCAAGCGTCTTGGTATTGAAAAGATACATAGACTTTTCTATACGTGACTATCTGTTGAATGTTCACGGACGTTGCCTGCTTGTTGCTTCGGTATCTTTTATTGTGCCTTATTTGTTATATGACAGATGGATGGATGAATCGTTTTTGCGGTTAATCATTACATGCATATTGACAACTGTTTCGGTTACTTCCACAAGCCTATTTTTAGGAATGGACAGACACCTTCGAAATAAATTGGCACAAATCATAAAGAAGAAAAGAATAAATAGGATATGAAAAAGCACTTTTTACTTTCTAACGGTGTAGACATTCCTGCAGTCGGAATGGGCACATATCCACTGAAAGGACAGATATTGACGAATGCGGTAAATGACGCTTATTGCAGTGGATACCGTCTGTTTGACACCGCTGATAATTATTACAACGAGGAAGATTTAGGCACAAGCCTTGAGACTTTATATGTAAAAACAGATGCAAAGCGTGAAGAACTATTTTTGGTTTCGAAGCTGAGTGACGAACTATACAAGCCAGGTACATTAGGCGGAGGACAGAACAAGGGACTGTATTTCTGGAAGAGTTCACCGGCCATGCAAGGTGAAGATTCTGTACATCGGGTGGTAAGACAAAAGTTCAGTCATACGCTTAATGCCTTACACACAGATTACCTTGATCTATTGCTGATGCATTGGCCCTATCCCGATTATTTTGAAGAGATATGGCACGAGATGGAAAAACTTTATAATGAAGGTCTGGTTAAAGCTATTGGGGTATGCAATTGCAGGGAGCGCCATTTTGAAAGGTTGCGTAAAAGTTGTACCGTTTTCCCGATGGTCAACCAGTTTGAATCATCACCCCTTAATACAAAATCACCGTTGGCAGACTATTGCAATGCAAACGGTATTCATATTATGATATATTCACCTCTTATGAATCTCCGGCTAAAATCAACTGCCGCTTATACTGAATATTTGGAAACACTATCACGGAAATATAAAAAGACAAAAGCACAGGTCATACTTCGTTTTGATGTTCAGCGAGGTTTTACGCCTATACCAAAGTCTGCACACAAGGAACGTCTGCAAGCCAACATTGATATTTTTGATTTTGAACTAACCGACGAGGATATGAAAAATCTGTTCAGGTTTAATGAAGACAGACAGTATCTACCTGAATCAAAATCATGTCCGGGATTATAACAGATACATTTATTTTATGAAGAACCTTTTTGAAAGAGCCTGTAACAAAGTAATCCGCCATACAAAATGGTATGAACAATATTGGAACGGAGTGCAGAAATTCTGGTATTTGAACCGTTTTAACCTTGATGTGGTCAACCTTGGCAGCAACAGCGGAAAATATGCTTTTAATTATGAGGGCTTGGATATCGCAGGAATGAACTGGGCTGTAGGTCCGCAGTCATTGGTACACGATTTTAATATATTGAAGAACTATTTTAGCTATCTGAGAAGTGGAGCGACCGTTTTAATTACCTTATGCCCATTTTCTTCTTTAGTATCGCAATATAACACAAATACTAATTTAAAATATTATACATTTCTTCATCCTGCAACCATTCTTAATTTTGATGAGAATGAACGTATAAAAGCATTGAAAATCAAGGAAAGCCCAGTAAGAGAAATGCCTTGGCTTTGCATAAAACAAACATTGAAAGAAGGAATAAAACATATTATTCACAGACTTGTGCCTAAATGTGACATAGAAAAGAATGCAGCGATATTCATTGATTCATGGAAAAGGCAATTTGGCATAACAGATTTAGACGCTTCTTTATCCGAACAGCATAGTAAAGACCAAGAGAACCGCAGTCAGGTGTTGAGAGATATGATTGATTTTTGTTTGGAAAGGAACTTAAAGCCAGCGTTAATTGTACCTCCAGTTCATCTTTCATTAAGTAAAAAACTTACAGAGAAATGTCGGGAGAATTATATTTATTCTTTTGTCAGAAAGGCGAATAAACGGAATGTTCCTTTTCTGGATTATATGGATGATGGGAGGTTTCAAAATGACGGATATTTCCTTAATTCATTTTTCATGAGTGAGGATGGTGCAAAAACGTTCACAAAAATTGTTTTGAAAGACTTAAATATATTATGAAAATTGGAATTTTAACACTTCCTCTACATACTAATTATGGTGGCATACTTCAAGCGTATGCCTTGCAAACGGTATTAGAAAGAATGGGGCACGAGGTATGTTTAATCGAAAAACGGAGGAAACCATTAAAGTTACCTTTATGGAAAGCTCCCTTATCATACGGTAAACGGATTGTGAAAAACTTAACAGGTCATCCGTTTCCGATATTCTATGAACAGAAAATAAATCGCGAAAGACCGATTGTTAGGCAAAATACGGAAAAGTTTATCAATAAATATATAAAACGAAGAATTGTCGATGACTATTCGGACATTAAGGAAACAGACTTTGATGCCATTGTTGTAGGCAGCGACCAGATCTGGCGACCAAAATACTTTCACGATATAGAGTGTGCCTTTCTTGATTTTACCGAAGGCTGGAATATTAAACGAATTGCATACGCTGCCTCCTTCGGAACTGACGAATGGGAATACACGCCCAAACAGACAAAACGATGCAGGGAACTGATAAAAATTTTTGACTCCGTTTCGGTACGGGAATCTTCAGGTGTTGATTTGTGCCGTAAATATTTAGGCGTTGATGCTGTTCATGTACTTGACCCAACAATGCTTTTGTCTGAGGATGATTATATTCAGTTATTTAAAAATGCAAAAACTCCAAAAAGTAACGGAACTTTGCTCTGTTACATTCTTGATGAAACACAAGTAACATCAGACTTAATAGCTAAGATAGCAAAAGAAAAGAACTTGGTTCCGTTTAGAGTAAATTCTAAAGTAGAAAATAAAACAGCACCATTAAAGGAATGTATACAGCCTCCTGTTGAGCAATGGTTAAGAGGTTTTTATGATGCAAAGTTTGTTGTTACAGATTCATTCCATGCCTGTGTTTTCTCTATACTATTTAATAAACCTTTTATTGCAATAGGTAATCCCACACGTGGAAATTCTAGATTTGAATCTCTTTTATTCGTATTTGATTTAACGAATAGACTTATACAGAATGTTGTTAAATATGATAATGTGCTGGATGATATACAATGGGATACTGTAAATGTAGCAAGGTATTTGATGGTATATAACGAAAAAATAAAATTACAGGCTACTTTATCTTAATATTTATGAACTTTTCAGAACACCATTTGATCTTACTTTTATTCAGATTGATTTTATTTATTATTGTTGTCTGTAATGCATATTCTTTATCCAAAAAACAGACAGCTATAAAATTATTAGATTTTTATCCAACAATTATAGGATATACATTATATGCAGGCTTACGTTGGGGTAGAGGTATCGATTATAATATTTATTATTGGATATACCAAGATATAATAAATGGATACGGTCGAGAAAATAATGAGCCTTTATTTGAATTGTTAGTTAAGTTATTTGGGGGATTAGGATTAGAATGGCAATATTTTGTCATTTTTATGAGTTTCTTTTTGATTTTTTCGGGATGTTTTTTTCTTAAACATTTTAATAGAGAACTTTTATTTTTGTTACCATTCTTTGTATTTAGTATTGGATTAGCTGAAAACCTGATGCGTTGGTATCTAGGCTTATCTTTTATTTTAATAGGCCTATATTATTTATTACGTAATCAGCAAACAAAATTTTTCATTCTATCTTTTTTGGCTTTTTTTATTCATTATGGTCTTATTTTAGATATATTTTGCTTTTATGCTATTTGGTTGATTTTTAAGCGTCCATTAGCAAAACCAATGATATCTATATGTTTATATTTAATATTTTATTTCTTTTTTTCTCCTGAATTTATGGGAAGATTTGCAAATACAATCAGTATGATAGATATGGGTACAAAATTTTTAAGTTACCAAGAAAATGCGAAAGATTGGTTGACTGGCAATGCTCATGATGATGTTCGTGATACACTCTCTTTCTTTAATATTATATCTTCCATTTATATAATTTATATTGGATATATTCACTGTAAAAAAATCGGGGAAAAATCAATAATCTCTTTATACAATTGGGCTTTAATAGGATTAATATTTCGTCCTGCTGCAGTTCAAATTGAAATTGCTATGAGAATAAATGCACCTTTTGTATTAATGACATATTTGAGTGCAGCTTATATGTGTTATAATATACTATTTACGTACAAAAAATCATATTCATATTTTATTCAAAGCGTAACAATAGTCTTTCTCTTATATAATATTTATTCACTAGTATTTGCACCTGTTTTACATGCAGCTGAACATTCAACATATTTTATATGGGATTCTGAAGGTAGAAAAGTTTTGCCTTTATATATTTTTAAATAATATGGTGTTTTAAATGAAATTTTACGGATATGTTAGATTTGCCTTTAATATCAATAGTAATTCCTTTATATAATAAAAAATACACAATAGAAAGATGTATAAAGTCTGTATTATATCAGAATTATTCTAATATAGAAATCATTGTTGTTGATGATGGCTCTACAGATGGTAGCGGAGAACTAGCATATGGCATGAAAAATGATAAAATTATATACTTAAGAAAAGAAAATGGAGGGGTATCATCTGCAAGAAATTATGGTGTCAAGTTTGCACATGGTGAATGGATAATTTTTCTTGATGCCGATGATTATTTGTTACCATTTTGTATCACAAATCTATATAAAACTTCTGTAAAATATAAAGTTAAGTTTGTTACAGGAAATTTTTATATAAAAAATGGAAATGAATTTAGGAAGTTTTCTCCATTTAAATATTCTGGCCGTATAAAACATAATTTTTTATCTTTTGTCTTAAGATTTTATGTTGGTAGAACGGGTACGATGCTCTATCATAAAACAATCTGCAATGAACATCCGTTTAGAGAAAATTTGTCACGATATGAAGATGATGAGGTTCTCGCATATGTCTTACGAACATATAAAATAGCATATACATCTGTTCCAATAATGGTTTCAACTGTTGAATATAGGGAATTAAGTTTGCGAAAATCGGATATAATGAAAGACTATATTTCATGTATTGATTTTGAAAATTCTACTATGGGTGAACGTATATACAATTATCGTATTTTATCGGGAGCTTGGAATCATTATAAAGATAAAACTGAATTTTTAAATGAAAGATATGGTAAATATAAATTGAAAATAGTTTGCATACATTACTTTATGTTCTTACTAAATTCAATTTATAAATTAGTGAACAGATCAGTTTCTTTAAATGAAATACATGATTTATATACAGAATGAAAAATTTAATAAAATGAAAGTATTACATATATTAAATGAGTTGAAATTTTCTGGTGCTGAGATAATGTATGTTGATGCTGCACCGATATTCCAAAAGAAAGGTTGTGATTTGTTTGTAGTAAATACAACTGAAAATCTTGGAGAATATGCTATAGCTTTTGAACAAAAAGGTTATAAAGTCTTTCATATTCCTTATCCAGACTCTAAGAAAAAAATATCGGCACGTGCAGATTGGTGTAAGAAAATGATACAGCTCATAAAAAATGAAAATATTGATATCGTACATATTCATTCTGCACGTTTACGTTTTGATATGTCTTTTTGCGCATGGATAGCAGGGGTAAAATCAATATATACATTTCATAATGTATTTTCTACTATTCATTGGTATAAAAGGGTATATGGAATTGCCCAACGATTTATTGTTAAAAATCTTTTTGGATGTAAATTTCAAACAATAAGTGATTCTGTTTTTTGTAATGAAAAATATTATTGGCATAATAATACAACTTTAATTTATAACTGGTATAATAGTTATCGCTTCTATCCAGCCGAAAAGAATGAGAAAGAAAAAATTAGAAAAGAATTAGACATATCTAATGAAAGTCTTGTAGTAATTTCTGTTGGTGGATGCAGTCCAATAAAGAGGCATTCAGATATTATTAAATCTTTACCCCAATTAATAAAAACATATCCAAATACTGTTTATATTCATCTAGGAAATGGTATTTCTTTAGATGATGAAATGCAGTTAGCAAAGACTTTAAATGTTTCAAAAAACATTCGTTTTTATGGAAATCAGGTTGACGTAAGAAAATTTTTAATTGCATCTGATATTTATGTAATGCCAAGTAAATATGAGGGCATTTCTATTACTACTATCGAGAGTATGGCATGTAAAATACCAGCAATCTTATACAATGTTCCAGGATTAAGAGATTTCAACAAAGAGAAAGAATGTTCTATCTTAGTCAAAGAAGATTATAACTTATTAGCTGAAGCAATATTCTCTTTATATAAAGATAAAGAAACTCAAGAACGTTTGATTTTTAATGCTAAATCATTTGTTGATACAAAATTCAATATAAAAAAGAATGCACTAGAGATATTTGGATTGTATAAATCTATGTTGGAATAAAATGTTGTGTAGATAATGAATCAAAAAAGAATTGCTGTATTAATGACAGTACATAATCGCAAAGATAAAACAGTGACTTGCCTTCGACATTTATTTAATGTTCCTCGCGTATTTTTGACCATAGAAGTTTATTTGACGGATGATGCCTGTACTGATGGTACTGTCGCTGCTGTGAAAAATGAATTCCCTTTCGTAAAAATAATAAGTGGAAATGGAAAACTATTCTGGAATCGTGGAATGTATCATGCTTGGACTGAAGCTGCTAAGACGCATCCGGATTATTATCTGTGGCTGAATGATGATACTGTCTTGATGGACGATTCTATTGCTCGATTAGTAGAATGCTCAATGAAACATGATAATCGTAGCATAATTGTAGGTTCAACCATTGATGGGAAAGGTAATTTGTCATACGGTGGAAGGAAAAAAGACAAAAAGCACAGCATTATTGCCCCATTAACAGAACAAGATATAGAGTGTTCTACTTTTAATGGGAACATAGTGCTTGTTCCAAACTATGTATTTAATATAGTAGGATTTAATGACCCGTATTTCCACCATTCATTCGGTGACATAGAATATGGCTTAAGGGCAGGCGATTTGGGTGTTAAATCATATATTGCTCCTGGATTTTATGGAAAGTGTGACAGGAATAACCCCATCCCATTATTCAGACGGAAACAATACCCCTTATGGAAACGCTTCAAACTTCTCTATTCCCCACTTGGTTACAATCCATTGGAAGATTTTCATCTCAACCGAAAGTTTTACCCTTTATATAAAGCTATATTATGGTTTGTTAAACTCCACATAAATGTACTTTTCACTGTGGATCATACGAAAATAAAAGGCTAAGGACACCCTCTTTTTTGCACAAAAACTTTATTACAATGAATATATTACTAATTACCCAAGTTTATCCTGACGAAAAAGGGACAAAAACCATACGTAGTTCTTCAGTCTGCCACTATTGGACTAAAGAGTGGGTGAAAATGGGACATCAAGTCCATGTGATTTACTTGTATCCACAATATTCTATAATCCTGCACAAAATAGCCGAGATTTGTCCTAATTATATAGCACAATTCACCAACGGCACATTGACCAAACGGTTAAAACATAGTTTGTCTTATGAACTTGACGGTGTATATATTCACAAAATACCTATGTATAAACCAATCCCTAAAATTCGATATGGCAAAGGGGTTATCAATGGGCTGATTGACGAAATAAAATCCTGTTTATCACAAGGTAATATTTTTCCGAATATTATTTTAGGCCATTTTGACAACCCCGTATTGGAGGTCGCCTGTAAATGTAAGTTTATTTTTAATGTTCCCTTTGCATTCGTATTACATGGATATCCGTCAGATATAAAACGTCTTTATCCAAATTCATATAAAACATTAATAAGTAGTGTTGATTTATGGGGATTTAGGTCAGAAGCAATTAAGAAAAATTTTGAGTCTATTTATGGTAAGTTAAACAAAAGTTTTATAGCATATTCAGGCATTCCGGAAAGCTATATTTACAATCAGAATCTTAATACTGTAAAAATGGAGGGGAAAATTTGTTACGTTGGTGCATTGATAAAACGAAAGTATCCGGAAAAAGTTCTAGAAGCAGCCATCCCCTTCTTAAAAAAAGGTAACTTGTCAATCACTTATATTGGTGATGGAGCATTAAGTAAGAAAATAAACAGGATGGCAAAAAGGAACCATATTAATGAAAAACAATTACATTTATTAGGGCATATTAGTAGAAAGGATGTTCAAGAGGAATTAAGCACATCAGAATATTTTATAATGATTAGCCGACATGAAACATTTGGGATGGTATATCTGGAAGCGATGGCTCATGGGTGTATCACAATAGCCTCAAAGAATGAAGGATTTGATGGTATTATAAAGGATGGAGTAAACGGCTTTTTATGTGATGCCGGAAATAGTGCGGATTTATCTAATCTTCTGAAAAAAATAATTTCGATGCCTAACAATGAAAAAGAAAAAATCCGAATGAATGCAATATCTACAGCAAAGGAAATGACTGAAAGGAAAATGGCCGAGAAATATCTTTCCGACGTGATTGACAATATTAAATCATAATATATATGGCATTAATAAAGAATTACAACCCCGCTTTTGATTTTCTGAAATGTATTGCAGCAATTATGATAACAAATAGTCATTTCAGACCATTATATGAGGAACATAATCCGGCTTTAGCAACATTGGGGGTACATGGAAATGCTATTTTTTTCTTTGTATCGGGGTATTTCCTTTATTTATCATTAAAACGGAGGAACTATGAAATAACTTTTTCAGCATGGTATCTGAAAAAAATAAAACAACTTTGGTTGCCTATTATTGTACTTGCCTTTTTAGTTGGCTTTTTCAATTCTGACATTACTTGGTATGACTTTATGCCAACACCTTGGTTTGTAAAATGTTTTTTGATTAGTTTCCCTATAATTTTTATTATTATTAAAACGCGGAAAAGCTTTATTCTTTATTTGAGTTTTATCATCTCCATAATATTTACAATTTGTATTGTCGCATCTTACCCCCCCCAATCTTTAAGTATATTTCACAAATTTCACTATTATTGTTATTTTCCGACGATGTTATTAGGAGTTATTATTGCGAAAAACAAGGGATTTATGAATATTAGCCTTGTTCAATCTCTAATTCTTACGTTAATAAGTTTCTTCTCTTATTTCGTTGTCATGAAGATAGGAAAGGGACATATAGATAACTCATATTATACTCAGCTATTCGGATACATACCGTTATTATTGTTTCTTGTTTTTTTGTATAAACTTGCCCATTTTGATTGGCTCAAGCATTTTGCGGAAACAAGATGTTTTATTCCTGTCAAGATTATAGCAAGATTAACCTTTGAAATATACATTGTACAACGTTATATAATTACAGACCTTTTTAATAGCCTGTTCCCTTTTAATACGGTTGTTGTTTTCTTATTAATCGTTTTAGGTGCATATCTTGTAAAGATTTCTACCAACTTGTTTGAACAAATGGTAACAGGAGGGAATTGGGATGTTAAAAAAGCCATTGTAATTCTTTAATAAAGACGCATAATAGTTTAATGTCGTAGCCTATGAAAAACTTTTCAGTTTTAATGTCTGTCTATAAAAAGGAAAATCCACATTTTTTACGAGAGAGTTTAGACAGTGTGTTTACACAAACACTGCTTCCCACCGAGGTTGTGTTAGTCGAAGATGGGCCATTAACAGATGAGTTGTATGAAGTAGTCGAAAGTTTTGTTACGTCATATACCAATTTAAGGGTAATCCCGTTGGAGAAAAATATGGGGTTGGGAAATGCCTTAAATGAAGGAATGAAGAAGTGCCGTTTTGAGTTAATTGCACGTATGGACACTGACGATATTTGTTTTCCGCAACGTTTTGAGAAACAGATTAGTTATATGGACTCCCATCCGGATGTAGACGTTCTAGGGTGTTGGACTGAAGAATTTTATGAAGATACCGATGGAAAGAAAGTTATTACTAGTCATAAGAAATTTCCCGAAACAGTATGGAATAATGTGAAGTATTCAACAAAGCGTTGTCCGGTTGAACATCCAGCTGTCATATTACGAAAATCAGCTGTTATGGCTGTAGGAGGCTATAAACATTGTTATTTATTTGAAGATTACTATCTTTGGGCAAGAATGTTTGTCAATGGTTCAAAATTTTACAATTTGCAAGAGCCTTTGTTATATTTCAGGATGTCTGATGATTCTTTTAAAAGACGAGGTGGATTAAAATATGCAATTAATGAATACCACACCTTAAAAGAATTTAAGAAAATCGGGTTTATGTCGTCTTTTGAATTTTTTTATGCCGTTGCGACCCGTTTCCCTATAAGAATACTTCCTAATGCCTTTCGGAAAATGTTTTATAAATGTTTTTTGCGTAAATAAAAGACACTTTCATAAAAAACAATTTTAAATACAACTTTGAATGAAAATTATCTTATCCAATAGATGCAGTTTTATCGATTGATGTCTCGTTCTTAAAATATGAAATAAATGCTAATGCAAATATTAGCCTATTGTTTTTATCAGGCAAATATCAAAAGTTGTCAATTATCTTCTAAAACGCCATCTTTTACATCCTCATCAGCAATCTTTTACCTCTCATTTTGCCATGTTTTATTTTTGAGACATTTATCCATTGATTATCAAGCGCTTATGTTATCCTCGCCATTACCCAACTGAACATATAAAAACAAAACAACAAAAATATTCCCTCCTTGCCACACTTTTTATCAGTACGGTTTGGAGGGGGGGGCTTGTTTTCAGGGAGATTGGTTCGCAGTTTTATTGAACCGAACTTTTATGTCAGACTTAATTCATCATAGCATTCCATCGGTTCAGGTTGTAATTAATCCCGTTGTTCCTTCGTTGGTACAACTCGTTTCTCTTGCTGCCGAATTTTCCACGGTTTGAGTTGTAGTTGTTTATCGCCATCGCCTCAATATCCTTTTCGTCTATTCCGTGCCTTCCGAACGTGGACTTAAGATAATCAACCGCATCGTCAAACAAAACGCCGTAAAGACACAACCATTTTGCCCTTGAAAGAATCGACTTGTGCCTGTTTCCGTCCTTGTATGAATCCGGGTAGTCCTTTCTCCAGTGCTTGTCGGCATAGTTCACCAGCTGCTTGTCCTTCCATTGTGCCTGGAATACGGAGTTGAGTCTCATTTCTTCCTCTGTATGCCTGAACTCATTGCTTGAATATCCTTTTGAGCTGTAATCCCTTGGCGGTATATTCGGGTATTGAGGGTCGTAAACAAAATGGAAGGGTGTCAATTTTTCCCTTTCAGGATTAAGCCATACATCCGGGTCGTAACTCAGGAAACAGGTACGGCTAAGGTTTCCGCATTTCATGTCAAATTGTTCCGTGTTGGGATATAACTTGAACTTAACCTGCATGAACAAATTGTAGTGGTATTCCGGGTTAGTATTGTCATGGAGCATAGCAACCTTCACTCCCTTGTTGCTTGGAGAGAACCAGACTGCGTAGACATGAAGTTGGTCGGCATATTGAACCAGTTTTTGCTTGAATTCGTTTGCCGCTTCATGATTGGGGAATTTATCGAAGTCAAGGACCATGATGTTTGAGTATTCCTGAAGGTTGTTAATATTGTCGTTCCTGTAAGTGAAAATACCTGAAGGGGCAATCATCGGGAGTTTCTTTTTCTTCTCCTTGAACATATCTTCGTCAGGCTGGTTTCTTACAATTTCTGTCTGTTGTTTTAATTGTTCGTCTTTTGCCACCATTTCAAGAAGTACATAGTCAAGGCTTATATACCTCTTGCTTTTTGAGTCTTCTGCATTGTTATAGTAGCTGACTGTATTTTTAATTTGAATATTTGGTTTCATTTTACTTGTATTTTAATTTTTAGCTTTATCAGAGAGTTATAACCATATTGTTTTTCGGTCGTTCTCTCTTTTTGACAGTCTTTTCCTTGGTTCTTATTTTTCTGTATTCTTGATAGTTGTTCTTATTTTTCGTTGCCAGTAAAAACCAAGGGGATAAATTCAGCAACATATTTTTACTCAACTATCAAGGAGGTCTGTTGTTTATTCTTTTCATTATTTTTGTTCTTTATTTTTGTTGGATTATTTTTAGTTGACACATTCGATACAATGAACAAGGATAAATGACATACACCACAATTACTTTTTTGTTTTTGATTGTATTTTGCTGTTCATTGATTGTCGTATTTTTTATTGTTATTTTTCTTGATACTGTTTTTCAATGAGGGTGCTAAAACGATATAATGTGTAGTTTCCTTGTACTTTATTCCTTGTTTTTTGTTGGATGTAATGTAGTGATAAAAGGAGTAAAGAGATTGGTCCTTCGTCCCTTAAAGACAGTGGTGAGTGGGGGGTGCTTTTATTTTTTTGTTCCACCAGATTTACCAAGTTGATTCACCTTTTATTTTCACCTCTTCTACACCACTCTTTTTACCACGAAGTAGGTATTTCCTTTACTTTATTATTCTCTTTTGTATTTCCTTTATTTTACAACTATTATACGCCTTTTTATTGTTCTCTATAATATTAACAGGTGTATTGGAAAAAGGCGGATAGCTATCATTCTTGTTTGGATAATATTTTTGTCCCTTTGTAATTAGTAGATCGAGAAGTAACACCTTAATACTTCACCCATCATTCACCATTGACTTTTCACCTTTCACAATAACATACTGGACAAAAACAGGAAAACAACGACGACACAATTTTACATTTAAGGACATCAATTTAAGGCCAATAATTAACAACATCGAATTTCACATATCTTTTTCACCAGCCATTATTATTTACATTTTTCCTTTCACCGATAACAACAATTCTAACAAAACGAGACTAAAATCAAACAACAGAAACATCAAACCTGGAACGTTATCATTTTTTTCACCACAATTTTTCATCAGGCTTAAATATCATCCAACCTGTCATTTTTGCTTTTTTGTGATGTTATGCCCCAATGAAAACCAACTCAGAACTTTTTACTTTTATCATTTCTTCAGAGGTAAGATGAGTTGATTATTCCTGTTTCCGTTTTTCATCATCTTGTTTTGCCACGTTATTTATTGCAGCTTTTGTTTTCTTGATTTATTTTCGTTGTAGCTTTTATTTTCGGCTATTTTTCTGCTATATTATTTTTCGTTTTTTTGATTTTGCTGTCGTTTATGGTCTATATTTTATTTTAGCCTCATTATTTTTTAGGCTTTATTTTTAGCCACATTATTGTACCTTTCTTGACTGCACTTTTAATTTTAGCCACGATTGATTTTATTGTTGTTTTATTCAGCCACGATTTTTACTTCATTATTTTTGCCGATGTTTTTTATGATTTGTTTTTGACCGTGATATTCTTTACCTATTGCAGTTTTATTCATTGTGTATTTTGTTTTTTCGATTTTTGTTTTACCTGATTTTTTGCTTGTCACTTATTTTTATCGGTTTTATCAACAAGCAGTATTTTATCAGGTTGGTTATTTTCATTAGGTCGTAAGTTATGGTGTTAGTGTTGAATTACTTGTTGTATTATTCAGTTTTTTGTCGTTATTGAGGTTGGAGTATATTTTGCCTTTTATCATTATCTTTACTTCAATCTTACAATTATAATACAACATTACATGACACTGATACAACTTTCCTTATTCAACCAACATAGACAGAACAACAAACCAAACAGTCTTCAACCGACTAAACAAATCAATCAACTTATCTGCCCTTGTAATATTCCTGACCAACTTATTTATTCTACTTAACCAAACAAAAAACAACAAGATAAAACTCGAACAATACTACATGACTAATTTTCGATAAAGGTGTTAAGAGTGTTGTCAAGTTATTTTTGTTTTTATGTTTTGTCATCGTATTTATTTTCAGTTTTGTTTTTCGTTATTATTGTATTAATCTCTTGTTGTTATTTTACTGATTGAACCTTGATGATACTTCTTACTTATCCAATTATACAAAACCAATTACAAACCAAATCAACAAATACAATCACAATACAACGATACTATTTTTCAATCCTGATGCTACTTCATTCTTCCTGTTGTATTATTGTGGTAAAAAAAGGACAATAAAAGGAGATAACAAAAGGAAATACAAAAGAAACAAAGGAAAGGGTACTTCGTCCCAAAACAGTGGTAGAGAGGAGGATTTTTCTTTTTGTTTTATCACCTCTAACATCACCACTGTCGATACCGCGAAGCAGGTCTTTTAATTAACTTTTTATTACCCTTTTATTATCCCATTATTTCACCATATGTATTACCCTTCTTAAAACAATACTACCCACTATTTTTTACTTCTCTATATAATTAACATGAGGGT
>ULKH01006982.1_pt1 | contig 14817 bp, 7 predicted proteins | sample 1951111 | NCBI WGS metagenome assembly ULKH01 (sample SAMEA4835496, study PRJEB28245) | human gut metagenome | biome: gut microbiome; material: fecal sample | place: Denmark | collected 2008
AAAAACTGTCAACCTATTTCAGGAAAAGACATACAGTATGTAAAATACCGTCTTTTATGTTATAAAAGACGGTATTTCGTCATCTGAAATGCCATCTTTTGCGAGTTGAAACATGGCCTTTTGTGTGGCCGTCCATTTCCTTATACGAATTAATATATTAACGGTAAGGCAAATTAATGCATTCTGATGCGCCGAGTTATACTGTCAAAGCACAGTGCTTGCCTGTTTATAAGCATTTCGAACGCATCTTTTCTTATTCTTGTTGTTCCTCCGAAATGTTCTGTTTACGATAGTTCAATCGTTCATTTAGGTGTTCAAGTAAATGCGTTCTTTGTCTTTCAGCGGCATGTTGAAGAATCTTTTTTCCTTGTTGAGCGAGCGCATTTGCCGCATTTCGTCGTCGGTCAGTGCGAAGTCGAAAATCCTGATGTTCTCTTTTATGTAGTCGGGGGTTGACGCACAGGGTATTATGGAGAATCCATCTTGTATGTGCCAGCGCAGTATGATTTGTGCTGGAGTCTTACCGTGTGCTTTGGCAATCTTTTTGATTACTGGATCCTTGAACAGGGTTCCTTCGCTCGTTGCGCTTCCTAAAGTGAACCAGCATTCTACCGTCGTTATTAATATGTTTGTCGGTTGTTCTTTTCTTCAACCCTTTGTTTGCGCCAAAGTTGCCACGAGTTGAATATGTTTTGCCAGATTATATACGTGCCTGGAGCTACTGACAATACGGGCGTTAGATACGTATATGTCACCCAAATGGCAAAGATTGTGTTCTTCTGCCCAAGGCTCTGTCCGCCACCTATGCGTTCTCCGTAGGCAGCCCCAATGCTTTTCCCAAGGCAGAATTGCAGGATGCAGGCAACAAGGCTTACGAGAGATAGTGTCCATTTGACGTTTGCGCTAACAGGACTGTCGGCAAGAAAACGGCATGTTTGCCCTACAGACAGTATCAGGCCGAAGCCCCATAAGTAGAAAGCCAGGTTGCGGCAATAGGCAACCACTTGCTTATGCGCATTCGGGAAGAACTCGCGCAGTCCCCATGCCAGGAGGAAGGGGAACACCAATAGCGGGAATACATGACGCAGTATGGTTATAAACTGGCTAAGGAAGGAGGCGTAAGCGTGTTTTTCGACCAGTGGAAAGACCAATGGTATTATCACCGCAGCCGCTAAATTACTTAGTATTGTGTACGTGGTTAATGATGTTTCGCTGCCACCGAGTTTGCCTGTTATTACCGCGGCAGCCCCTGCTGTTGGGCATACCAGGCATACCATGAGCCCTTCTGCCGGTAACACAAAACTTAAGTTAGGTTCAAAATGCAGCAATAGCACAATGCATGTACATGCCGCTAATTGGAACAATACAAGCCATACGTGCCATCCTGTAATGCGCATGTCGCGTGGATTGACCTTACAGAATGTTGCGAACAGCATAATGAACAGTATCGTCGGCATGAGAAATTCCGCTGTAGCCTGTGTCGCCGGTTTTATAGGTGACAATGCCTTGATATAATGAAAGGCAAGAAATCCCAAAAGACCGCATGACATGCCGAGAGGTAAAGTCCAGTTTTTTAATATTCTAATAGCTTTGTTCATAACAGTGTAACGTTGTATTTTCAAATGCAAAGTTATGCCGTATTGTTGTATTAGTCAATACGCGTATTACAGATTATACCACCAATTTCAACGCAGAAAACTGGAAGGTAGACGATGGTTGGCTGATAAATGAATTATAAAAATAAAAAAAGGATTATGAAGCTGGTAATTATAGTTTCCTTTTTTATTGGGTTCTAATCAAGTCAAACTTCAAAGGGCGCATAATGCTATTTTGCTTGGTGCCATAATAGCGATATACGCCCTTTGATAGTTCAATGACAAGCCTTGTTGTTACTTGGCGTTGTTTTATTTATATAGTCTTTTTTGATACGACGTTATATGGGTGTTATCGGTTAATCCAGGTTATTTCCCTAAGACAATAGGGAACCTATTTGGTAAACACAGGCTGATACAACCCAGGCTAACGCCGTGGTATATATTGCAGCGAATGCAGCCCAACGCCAACTGCCGGTCTCACCCTTGACGGCTGCTATTGTCGCTATGCATGGGAAATAGATTAGGACGAACAGAAGATAGGCAAAGGCGATAAGTGGCGTTATTCCGTCCGCTGTCATTTTTTGTCTTAACAGTTCGTATTTTTTTGTGTTGTCTGCTGTCTCATCGGCTACGGTTTCATCGTCGGCATAAAGCACTCCCATTGTTGATGCTACTATCTCTTTTGCTCCGACTCCTGCAATGAGGCTTACGTCAAGTTTCCAGTCAAATCCTTGTGGGCGGAATACAGGTTCTATTGCCTTGCCGATGTGTCCAATGTAGCTTTGTTCTTGTTGGGCCTGTGGCGAGAGACTGTCATTATGGGGGAAATATCCTAACGCCCATACAATTATGCTTGCCACGAGGATTATGCCTCCCATTTTTTTTAGGTATTGTCGCCCCTTCTCCCATGTGTGGCGTGCCATAGCCTTGGCCGTAGGGAAGCGGTAGGGGGGTAGTTCCATGACAAACGGGGTGTCGTCTCCTTTCACAAGCCAACGGCTGAATATGCGGCTCATAAGCACAGCTAACAGTATGCCGGCAGCATAGAGTGATATCATGATTAACGATTGGTACTTGGCGGCGAAGAAAGTGCCTATTATCATTATGTATATAGGCATACGCGCGCTGCAGCTCATCAGCGGCAATACAAGTATTGTGATTAGTCGGCTGCGACGGCTTTCTATGGTACGTGTGGCCATGACAGCTGGTACATTGCATCCGAAACCCATGATAAGTGGAATGAATGATTTTCCATGTAATCCCATTTTATGCATGAGCTTATCCATAATGAATGCTGCACGTGCCATGTATCCTGAATCCTCCATGAAAGAGATGAATGCATATAGGATCAGGATTTGTGGCAGGAATACGATAACCGAGCCGACGCCGCCTATTACGCCGTCGGCAAGCATGGCTTTTAATGGACCGTCCGGCAGTGTGGATTTAATCCAGTCGCCCAGTGCTCCTACTCCTGCGTCGAGCCAGTCCATAGGATATTGGCCGAGAGTGAACGTCACCTCGAACATTATATATAGGAATAGGAAGAACAAAGGAAATCCTATGTATCTGTTGGTTATTATCGAGTCAATGACATGTGTTGTCTGATATGTGTCGGTTTTTGTCCCTTCCTCGCAGCCCGCCTCATGCAATGCGCCGTGTATTATGCCGTATTTAGCGTTCATGATGGCAGTCTCACTATCTTCTTTTGTTTCCTTCATGATGTATTCGGCGGCGCTGTCACGTATGGATATTATTTCCCGTCCGTTGGGTAATGACATAGCCAGCTCTTCTGCCTTAGCATCTTTTTCAAGTAGCTTTATTGATAGAAAGCGGGTTGAATACTTGTATCTGATCTGTTCGTTTTTTTGAATTTCCTTTTTAACATCCTCTATTGCCTGCTCGATGTATTTCCCGTGATTCAGGTGAATGTGGCGTATTCCGCTTTTACCTGGTACAGGACGGCCTTCATATATGTCTATGACAGTCTTGAACAGTTCCTCAACTCCACGTCCGCTCTTGAATACTGTTGGGACTAAGGGTATGCCGAACAACTCGCCCAGCACGTTATAATCGAGTTTGTCTCCACGTGATTCAAATTCGTCGAACATGTTGAGCGCACCTACAATTTTGAGGTTCATGTCGACCAATTGCGTGGTTAGGTATAAGTTTCGTTCGATATTACTTGCGTCGATTACGTTGATGATGACGTCAGGAGTGTTTTCTATGATTTGTTTTCTTACATAAAGTTCTTCGGGACTGTATGCCGATAGAGAGTATGTACCTGGCAGATCGACAAGGTTGAATTGGTAGCCTTCAAATTGTGCGTGTCCTTCTTTCGCGTCTACTGTTACCCCGGAATAGTTGCCAACCCGTTCATGTGCCCCGGAGGCGAAGTTGAACAAAGAGGTTTTTCCGCAGTTAGGATTGCCTACAAGGGCCACGTTTATAGTATGGCTTTTTTTTATGGCTGCCCTGTGCAACTGCTCGTCTGTAACGCTGCCGTCTTCCGTGCCGACACTATCTGATATTTCCGTCATGCCAAGTTTTCGTGCTTCCTCTTCTTCCAGCTGTCGTGCCTCGTTGGTAGACATCACTTCTATCATTGCGGCTTCAGTATGCCGTAATGATATCTCATAACCCATTATCTTATATTTTACGGGGTCTTGGAGTGGAGCGTTGAGCAGAACAGTGACGATTTTGCCGCGTATGAAACCCATTTCCACAATGCGTTTACGGAAGCCGCCGTGCCCCAGTACTTTTACTATAACGCCTTTTTCTCCAGTCTTCAGTTCAGATAGTCTCATTTATGGTTCTATTAAAGTGCAATGCAAAAGTAACAAAAAATACGGACTTACAATATGTCAACCCGTAAAATACCTAATAATGATGATGTGTACTCTGTTATTGCGTCTGTGCGGGGCTTGCTAACGGATAGATATATAATCTGATGAATGTCCCCATTGGAAACCAACGTGTTGGTAACACGTCATGCCTGCCATTGTAAAATGCCGCCTTTTGGAATACAAAAGGCGGCATTTTAGCGTGTAATACATGGCCTTTCATGAAGCAAAAGGCCATGTATTGTATTATCAGCTATAAACAGTTGTTTGTCATCTCAATACAACCTTTACGGTAGAACGCTTCCCGGCTGCGTCAGTTGCCACAACAACGTAGACACCTGCAGGCAGTGAACCTACCTCGGCACGACTGCCTCCAGCGGAAGCAACCTTGTTGCCGTTAATGCCGAACACTTCAATACGTACGGCGTTGTCAGCAGTAACGACACCACCTGCTACATGTATGCCCGTATCGCGTGTTGCCGTTACGTCCTCTATACCTGTTGATGTGGCTGTTATCTGGCAGGTGGCACTCAGCCCGTCTATCGAAGCTGTAATGGTGGCTGTTCCCTCTGCCATGCAGCGTATTACGGCAACGGCAGTATTGCCTTTAGCTTCAACAGATACTATTTGTGCTACAGCAGGGTTGCTCGAAGTGAACTCGACCCTCTCGGCTGACGAGCCCTCAACGGTGGCAGTGAGACTAATCTCGTCATCCGCAACCATCTCGGCCGTAGTCTTGTCAAGTGTTATGTCTGTTGCCACGTTTTCGAAGAACAGTATCGGGAACGCTGTTTCCGTTGCCTTCCAAGGCTCTTCGGCAGTAGTGCCGTATGCAAAGCCGAGCTTTCCTGTAAAGAAGTCGTCGCTCAGATCGGCACCTGCAACATCTGCGCCTTCAACAGTTGTAGCGTCCTGTGATGTCGTCGTAGCGCCGTTTATCGTCATTTCTGCTACAGCATAGTTGTTGGCCAGACCTACTTCCGTGCGCGGTTCCTCGCCTTCCATCCACTCTTCGTCGGCAATGCTGCGGCCTACGACACGGTGTACGGCCTTTGCCTCCGCATTCTCGGGAAGGGTTACAGACTCTATTGCGGCAAGGTTGCCGGTCGCAACAATAGTCGTTGAGCCGCTCCAGTCGGTTCCCAGGTCGCCTATTATGCCGCCTACGTTATAGTTACCGCTCCATCGGTCAGCCTCAGTCGCTGTTATGCTGCCTCGGCTGTAGTTATTGCTTATCAGGCCTCTTGACGATTCACCTGCAATACCGCCTATCGTGTTTTTGCCCTTAAGGGTCATGTCAGCATGGCAGTTGGTTACCGTAACGTCGTTACCGGCAGATCCGACGATACCTCCAATATTGCTGGCTGCGGTTATGCTTCCGCTTGCAGACGAAGCAGTAAACGACGTGCCTGTACGCGAATCACCAGCAAGGCCGCCTACGCCTTTTGCTTCGGGAGCGTTTATAGTAATATTATTGACTTTACACAGCGACACTGAAGAATTGCTGGTTATTTGACCCACGAGGCCGCCAATGTAGCCTGAGTATGTCTTGTCGCCTGTGATCAAGGCGTTGTTTACTTGTACGTTGCTTATCGCAGCAGCCTCACCCGACAGCATACCGGCTACAACTCCTGCATAGAAACTGTTTGACTCTACATCTATTACGGGACTGTTGAACGTTACGTCCTTTATTTCGCCGCATTCCGTAGCGTTTCCGAACATACCGGTGCTTGACTGGCTTCCGTCAATGACAAGATTGTCAATAGAGTTGCCACAGCCGTCAAATCCTCCGCTAAAAGCGTCTACCGGCTTGAATTTTCCGTAGAATTTACTCATATCGAGGTCGTTGGCCAGTGCGTAATATGCCGAAGGTGATTTACGCATTTGGTTAAGGTCGCCCGGGGTTTCGATGATATACGGGTCATCTTCTTGGCCACTTCCGCCGGCAAACATGCTGAACGGCAGGTTGTATGCATCAAGCGTGAACTCGCTCTCGTCGTTCATGAATCCTACAAGCAGTTTCGGATTGTCAGTTGTAGCCCCGCTCAGATAGCCGAAATTGTAGGCACCCTTAGTGTCGTCGCCAGCAAACTGGTATTTCAGTTCGCCATTGTCGTTAGCTATGCAGAGTATGTTGTCGTTGGAGCCGGCAGCATTCTCAAATGTTCCTATCAATATGTATTCATGCTGGTCGTCAGTGTTGAACAGATAGGGGTTGAGTGAACCTGTCACGAAATAGTGCTGGGCGAAGATTCCGTTGCTGCCAAGATTGATGTTTGCGAAGTGGTCAAGCGTGAGATCGGGGTTATACCAGCCAATCTTCGTAATCGTATTGCCGTTGCCGTCGTCGTATCCGTTGCCGAGAGCAATGACATACTGATAGCTGTCACCCTTCGGATAGCGGTCGAGATTGGTTGACAGCAGGTCACCGTTGAGTACGCCGGGGAATGTGACTACTGTTTCACAACTCGGCACGTTGACCATTTGTATTGACTCGCTTGCATCGTCGATATGAACGAGTGCGTACTGCCTGGGCTGACCATCTATGTCGCTGAGCTGCATCCATGTGGTAAGGTCTGAACCGATGGTGTTGACGAGTTTGCCCGATTCATCATAAACAAGAATGTCGTATTTGTAGTCTTCATCGTTGCCAACCGTGTAATCGTAACGTGTAACGATGAAATTGAACTGGTCGTCGCCGGTATAGTCGCCGCGGCAAAGGTCGTTATACGAGAAGAAGCCGAACGTGTAGAATGTGTACAGTGCACCGTCCTGCTGTTCAACGGGCAGCTTCAGCTGGCTTACCTGGTCGAAGTTCCTGTCATATACGGTTATGAGGTAATTGTTGTCTTCGGTGGCGATAGGATTCCAGTTTTCGTCGTAGTCCGATACGTAAGGCTTCTCGTATTGCGAAACAACGAAGTAAGGCTCGCCGTCGATGTTGTAATAATTAAGGTAAGGACCGTCACTGTATTGAAGATTGTCAGACGGAATCTTGAACGTATGCTCAAGCACGGGTGTGTCTGAGGCGTAAGATGCCGGGGCGTACACGCTTGCGTTGAGATAGTAACCGTCGTCTTGTAGTTCTTCATTGACGAAAATGTAACGCTGGTAGGTGGTGAAATTCTCTGTAGTGCTGTAGTAAAGGGCGTTTGAGGCTGGATATGACGTTACGAGCGTACCGTCAGTTATCGAATATACATCAATCGTTCCTATTTGTGAGTAGTCTGCTCCTATCTCATGGAGATATACCGTAAGCTCATATGTGTTGGCGTCAAGATCGAAAAACCTGTTGGTAACCGTACCGAACACCTGTATGTCGTTCACTCTTCTTTCCGCGGGAATGTTGATTGTAAACGTGCCAACCTCTTGATAATCATTATTGTAAATCGTTATCTCCGATGTCCTGATACTCGAAAATCCCTCAATGGTGTTCGACTGCTTGAACAACCATTCAGAATTGTCCGGACCATTGATAACGCCCCAACTTGTAGTCGGACCGATTGTGACCGACGGGTCTATGGACTCATTTCGAGGCGCAATGTATCGTGCATCACGGAATTTGTCAGCTCCGAACACCGGAACAAGTGGTTTTGCCGACCGTGGAGCGGCAAAGGCTACAGGTTTACCCCCCACCCGTTAATTTTTGTAAAATGGGACTCTTTACTTTGTTTTCTTGTGCCGTGACCGTTGTTGCGGACACAGTGGCAAATGCCAATGACAACAAAGCAATACATCTTGTAATACTTTTCATACGCATTAATTTTATTAAGTTAATAATAAAGAAAAACATTGATTTATTTTTTGCAAAGATAATATTTTATTTACAATAAATTACTTTTTGTCGCTGTTTTTAATTAAAATTTTTATATTTAGTCTGACTTTCTGTGTGTTTTACTTTCAAAAACAGGGTTTTGTCGATGTTATTCATGTCATTTGTGGGTAAATATTAAGGAGTCAGATGTACTGCGTAAACAGATATCTCTGTAATTGTCTGGTGGTCAGCTGTTTAACAATATACGGCAAATCACGTTGCGAAAGGTGGCATTTTAGCATGCGAAATAGGGCCTTTTGCAACGTGATTTGCCATATATTTAATGTTTATCCGCTGTTCTGTTGTATAGAATCAGCTTAACCGCATACACAGAGTAGTCTTTGTGATTAGTTATGATTAAATGAGTAGGTTACAAATATCTCAAGGTACGTACAGTTGTCTGCATTCCGGATTTCAGTCGGCGGGCTTTGTGTCGGGTGTCAACGGTTGAAATAGTCTTCAAGTACTTTGGCTGCACTGCCCTCTGTGTTGGGCAGGTCGTTGATTATCAAGCCGCTTTCGAGCAGCGCTATGCGTGTTGATATTTCAACTGTATGTGTCAGGTTATGGCTGCTTATCAGTATTGTTGCGCCAGTCTTGGCATTGTAGTCCTTGATAAGGTGCATTAGTATGTTCTGGCTTGTGGGGTCAAGGAAGTTGAAGGGTTCGTCGAGTACGAGCAGTTGGGGGTTGTTGATGAATGCCGATATTATCCCTATTTTTTGCTTGTTGCCGGCTGAATAGTTGCGTATCAGTTTCTTTTGTCCGAGTACCTCACCATTCATGAAGTGTTCGAAGGAGGCTACGCGGCTGTCGGTTTCGTTGTCGGTAAGGCCGTTGACCTTGCCGATGAACCTGAAATATTCCTCGGGCGTGAGGAAGTCGATGAGGAATCCCTCGTCGATATAAGCCCCAGTGACGGGTTTCCAATTTTCCGATTCTGAAGGGTTGATGGTCACCTGCGTTCCGTCATCGTTGTTTATGGTCATTGTTACCGTTCCGCCGTCGGCCTTTATCAGGTCGAGCAGCAGGCGGAAAAGTGTGGTCTTGCCAGCCCCGTTGTTGCCTACAAGACCGAGGATTTCGCTGTCGTAGACGGTAAAGGTTGGTATATCTACGGCTGTTTTATCTCCAAATGCCTTTTTCAGTCCGTTTATGTCGATTTTCATATTTTTCGGTTTATGGGATTGCTGGATAAAAACAAGAGCCAAGAAAACTATTGCCGACGTGGTTGTACGCCAATGCATTTTTTTCTGGCTCTTGGTCGTGTTTATGTATGGTTGTTATACAAGTCCCCTGCCATGGCAGTTCTTGAACTTTTTACCACTTCCGCATGGGCATGGATCATTGCGACCCGGCAACTTATCCTTGCGGATGGGTTGCCTTCTTACCTCTGCATTCTGTCGAGTATCCTGGTTTGCTGCTGCACGCTGTGCCGGATTGTCGAGATCTGCTTTTTGTTCTGTGTATCTCTGGCTTCTCTGCTCCGGAGCGGCCTCGCGAACCTCCTCACGTTGTATTTCCGGTATTTGGGCTCTCATCAGCACGCCTACTATTCGATTATTCATTTGGTTGACCATATCATCGAACAGTTTGACACTTTCGAGCTTGAAGATTACCAATGGGTCTTTTTGCTCGTATGAAGCGTTTTGTACGCTATGGCGCAGTTCGTCAAGAGCACGTAGGTTCTCCTTCCAACAATCGTCGATGGTGTTGAGCAGGATGGCCTTCTCGAATTGTTTTACAACGCTTTTACATTCAGTGTCGTAAGCCTCTTTCAGATTACATGGGATGTTATATATTCGTTTTCCGTCGGTTATCGGCACCATGATACGTTCGTAGCGGTCGCCTTGATTCTCATATACTTCCTTAATGACGGGCCATCCCACAGACTGAATGCGGTCGGTTTTGCGTTTGAAGTCGGCCATTGACATCTGGAACGCCTTTTCAGCCAATGTGTTATGGTCCTCATTTGTGAACTCTTCGAAAGTAAACGGGCATTCCATTGCAAGCACTTTCAAGAACTCGTCCTTGCATCCTTCGTAATCATTCTTGTCGATAATTTCGACCACACGGTCCCAGATTATATTCGTGATATCCATGCCAATGCGCTCGCCCATAAGTGCGTGACGGCGTTTTTCGTATACAACGGTACGCTGTTTGTTCATGACATCGTCATATTCGAGCAGGCGTTTTCGGATACCAAAGTTGTTTTCTTCCACTTTCTTTTGTGCCCTCTCGATATTTTTTGTAATCATCGGGCTTTCGATACGTTCGCCGTCCTTAAATCCGAGACGGTCCATAACCCTGGCAATGCGCTCGCTTGCGAACAGGCGCATAAGCTTATCTTCAAGGCTTACATAGAAGACTGAGCTTCCAGGGTCGCCTTGTCTACCGGCACGTCCGCGCAACTGTCGGTCCACACGGCGGCTTTCATGACGTTCAGTACCTATAATAGCAAGACCACCAGCGGCCTTAACCTCTGGTGACAGCTTGATGTCAGTACCACGACCGGCCATGTTGGTAGCTATGGTTACGGCTCCAAGCAGACGTTCCTCGGTATGGGTGGTTCCGTCTGGGTCAGTGATGGTTACCTTGCCGAGTGTACTTTGACCAGCCTCAGCTACGATATTAGCTTCTTTCTGGTGGAGCTTGGCGTTAAGGACATTATGCGGTATATGGCGCATCTGGAGCATTTTGCTCAGTAATTCAGATATTTCCACGGACGTGGTACCTACAAGACAAGGACGTCCAGAGTTGCGCATTGCTTCAATTTCCTCGATTACTGCATTGTACTTCTCACGTGCTGTCTTGTACACGCGGTCGTCCATGTCGTTACGTATTACAGGCTTGTTGGTTGGAATTTCAACCACGTCAAGCTTGTATATGTCCCAGAATTCGCCTGCTTCAGTAATGGCAGTACCTGTCATACCTGACAGCTTATGGTACATACGGAAGTAGTTTTGCAGGGTGATGGTGGCGAAAGTTTGCGTAGCCTCCTTCACTTTTACGTGCTCTTTGGCTTCTATTGCCTGGTGCAAACCGTCACTCCATTGGCGTCCTTCCATGATACGACCGGTCTGTTCATCGACGATTTTTACCTCACCGTCCATGACTACATACTCGTCGTCCTTGTTAAACATAGTGTACGCCTTTAGCAATTGTTGCAATGTATGCACCCTTTCGCTTTGTACGGCATAGTGATTGAGCAGTTGGTCTTTTTTGTCAAGGCGCTGCTGGTCGTCAAGATCTTTCTCGTTTTCAAGAGCCGATAATTGGGTGGTTATGTCCGGCAAGACGAACAAGTCTTTGTCGTTAACCTGTTTCGCAAGCCAGTCGGTGCCCTTGTCAGTTAAGTCTACGGAGTTAAGTTTTTCGTCAACAACGAAATACAGAGGCTCTACAGCCTCGGGCATTTTGCGGTTGTTGTTCTCCATGTAATACTCTTCAGTTTTCAGCATGCCTGCCTTTATACCTTCTTCTGAAAGGTATTTGATGAGTGGCTTGTTTTTAGGAAGAGCCTTGTGTGAGCGATATAAGCTAAGGAAGCCTTCGTCCTGTAACTTCTGGTCGTTTTTCTCGCGGCCTTCTGTTATCTTCTGTTTAGCGTCGGCAAGGTATTGTGTAGCCAGTTTACGTTGTACGTCAACAAGCCGTTCAACAAGCGGTTGATACTCTTCGAACATCTGGTCGTCACCATTAGGAACCGGACCAGATATAATGAGTGGCGTACGTGCATCGTCTATGAGCACAGAGTCAACCTCGTCGACTATGGCATAATTATGTTTTCTTTGCACAAGGTCGGCTGGAGATATCGCCATGTTGTCACGCAGGTAGTCAAATCCGAACTCGTTGTTTGTTCCGAATGTGATATCCGCCTGGTATGCCTTTCTTCTTTGCGGGGTGTTCGGACGATGTTTGTCTATGCAGTCAACTGACAAGCCGTTGAATTCATATAATGGCCCCATCCATTCAGAGTCACGTTTAGCAAGGTAGTCGTTCACGGTGACAACATGAACACCGTTACCTGTAAGTGCATTGAGGAATACCGGCAATGTCGCTACTAATGTTTTACCTTCACCGGTGGCCATCTCGGCAATCTTACCTTGATGAAGTACTACTCCGCCAAATAACTGGACGTCATAGTGCACCATGTCCCACTTCATGTCGTTGCCGCCGGCCATCCAATGGTTACTATAGATAGCCTTATCGTCTTCAATTCGGACAAAGTCTTTTGTTGTAGCCAATTCTCGGTCAAAGTCGTTGGCAGTAACGATAACTTCATCATTCTCCGCAAAGCGGCGTGCCGTGTCTTTCATTATGCTGAAAGCTACGGGCAAGACATCATTGAGTGCTTTCTCGTATATTTCGAGAACCTCGTTCTCCAATTTGTCTATCTGGTTGAACAGGCCTTCTCTTTCGTCTATAGGTGTATCCTCGATTTGTGCCTTTAGTTCTTCAATCTTTTTCTTCTGTTCGGCAGCTGAGTCCTGTACGTATTTTTGTATTTCTTTAGTCTTTGCACGCAGGGCGTCGTTGTCGAGAGCCTTTATTGCAGGATATTCAGCCTTGATCTGTTCGACTATAGGCTGTATCTGCTTCATGTCTCTTGCGGATTTGTCACCGAAAAGTGACTTTAAAAAACTATTAAATCCCATTTTATCTTAATTTCTTTTCTTCTTGATTGTGATATATTTATGCAGAAATTACCGGTTCTGCCGTTCATTCCGCACGTTGTTTCCTAATTCTGTTGTTTGATTATATGTTAATATAAAGGCGCGGCCGTGCATGCATTTGGCGCCCTTATGCGGATTGATTTAGCTATCGTTGGTGCAACCCTGTCGATAGTGATGGGTGTGGTTATTTCTTTCGCGACAAAGCCCGTACCGTAGAATATAAGCGGAAAGGGCATTGTGCTTTCCTTTGATAAGTATTGTTGGAAATTCTCTTCGTTCAGAAGTTTCCATCCGGGGGAAACTTCGATGATTATGTCTCCGCAATTATTAGGGTTGTACCAGTTTCTAAGTCTTGAGCCATTGTCACCTGAAGACAGAAGCAGGTTTTTGCTGGTGAATACGTTGCTTACGCCAGACAGCTGCATAATGAATGTCTGTGCACGGCTAAGCAGCTCACTGAGGTTGATTCGTTTCAGCTCAATTTGCCTTATATTAAAGAATATCTGGTTGTAAAAACAGTTCTCTACGTATTTGTCTTGCCCATAAATGGCTCCGAGATAAACGTTAAGAAGATTTGCCGTACGGTCCATGTAGAATGTTCCGCTCGGTATTCTGTATTTTGCGTAGTCTACCTCTTTCTCGTTACAATATCCGGTGCTGGTAACGATGAAAAGTACATTATGCTTGCCAAGCTTGTTCTCTATTTTTGTAGTGAGCTTTTCAAGTTCCTTGTCCAGTTGGATATATTTATATTGCAGTTGTTGCTTGTTGAGGACGTCCTTTTCTATAGGTACCTGCGCATCGTATGTCAGTGACAGCATGTCAGGCACGTTGTCTGCTCCCATGCCGTTTGAATCGATGCACTGCAGGGCTACATTTGTTATGTTGGCGTTGATGTTGTCATTTGTAAATGAGTTGACGTACAACAAGTTGTATGATTCGAGCCAGCTTGGAGCTTTTTTATAGTAGTATGTCGACGAGCACCAGCACATATTGTCCTTGTTGAACCATATTGCGCCGTCTGCCGCATGGCCGCCGCCAATGATGGCCGCATCGCGGTCCATGGCAATGCTGAACACCTTACCATCACCGTCAGTAGCTATCTTGAGTTCGTCGGTGATAGTAGTCGTCGCGATGTTCTTTGGAGAGGATTTTTCCTTTGTGAATATCCCATCATACTCGTTGTCGTCAACACAGTTGACCGGTATGAGTGAATTTTTGTCAAGCCACTTAAATCCTGTAATGCCGTTGTGCGACGGTGACGTGCCTGTAGCAATCGACGCTATGGACGATGCACGGTCGACAGGGGCGAATGTATATTGGGCATTGTAATATACAACGCCGTTTTGGAACAACTTTTTAAAGCCATTGCTGCCGTATGAAGGCATGAAAGCCTCAATATAGTCTGTGCGCAACTGGTCTATTGTTATGTTGACGACAAGTCGCGGCACGGGCCTTGATATCTGGGCTTCAGCCAGACTGCTTGAAACTACGGCCAGGATTGTGGCTGTTATATATTTGTTTATCATCACTTCCCGGGTAAAAATCTATTTTGGTAAACAATATTCCATACACATCTTATCAGCAAAGATAATGCCAAGATGTACATTCCTTCGGCATAGCTTTGGAAAAATCCTCCGATAAGGAACATTACCAGCATGCATGCCGCATATTTCCATAATGGCTCATAGCGTTTCTTTATAGCCCGTTTTGCAATGCCGTAGGCAAAGAATAGAGGCAATGGATTGAACAGGAGGATTTGCAAGTTTGTGCTTGTGGTCGGGTGTTCCGAGAAAAACATCAGGAAGATTATTATTCCCACGCAGCCGTCTAATATTAATAATAAGGTGTCAAACGGCCATAATTTCCTTTTTGTAATTAGCTCGAATGCC
>ULKH01000097.1_pt1 | contig 14403 bp, 14 predicted proteins | sample 1951111 | NCBI WGS metagenome assembly ULKH01 (sample SAMEA4835496, study PRJEB28245) | human gut metagenome | biome: gut microbiome; material: fecal sample | place: Denmark | collected 2008
AGTGCTTGGATTTCTGATTGTTGGGCGGCTGTGCGCAGCTTGAAGAAAAGCCGGGGATGGGAGAGCGTAATCCTTGTGATTGATGAAATACAGAAGATTGCCGACTGGAGCGAGGTGGTGAAAAAAGAGTGGGACGATGATACATTTCATGACCGTAACATCAAGGTTTTGCTTTTAGGAAGCAGCCGTGTGTTATTGGAAAAAGGATTGTCTGAGTCATTGGCAGGGCGATTCGAGGAAATACGCATGAGCCATTGGAGTTATCAGGAAATGAAGGAGTGTTTAGGCTTTTCACTCGACCAATATATGTTTTATGGAGGCTATCCCGGTGCGGCAACTTTGATTGGCGATGAAGACCGTTTTAGCCAATACATCCAGTCGGCTATCATCGAAGCTACCATCAATAAGGACATTCTGATGGATACACCGATTAGCAAGCCTGCCTTACTTCGCCAGACCTTCGAGCTGGTGGCGGCTTATTTAGGGGAATTGCTTTCATTGAACAAAATGTTGGGTTCGCTTCAAGATGCCGGGAACACAGTAACATTAGCGGGTTATATCAATCTGTTGGATGAAAGCGGATTGCTTTGCGGACTCTAGAAGTTCAGCGTGGATATGGCAAGGCGATGTGCCAGCATCCCTAAGTTACAGGTATATAACAATGCGTTGAAGATGGTGTATAGCCCGTTAACTTTTGAACAAGCCATTCTCAACCGCAAGGCATGGGGATGAATCTTTGAATCGGGTATCGGTGCCTATTTGGTAAGCCAAGCCTTCGTGCATCGTTTTGAAATATTTTATTGGCGTGAACGGGATGATGAAGTTGATTTCGTTTTGCGTAAGAAAGGTTCGGTGGTGGCCATTGAGGTGAAAAGTAATGCGGAGAAACGGACAGATGGGGTGGATAAATTTCGCAAATTGTTCAATCCGCAATCGGCGTTTATTGTAGGTGATGGTGGTATTGGTGCGAAGGATTTCCTTTCGATGGATGTGAGGAAGCTCTTTTGAGGAAGTTGAGTCTTCAAGTCAATGAATTAAGAATAATAAAAAGGAATAACTATGGGTACATTAAGTTTCATAAAAGTAAAATCATTGTTCATCCTAACTTTAATACAAAGAGACGATGGACAAAAGAAACAAACTTTGGAGACGCCAACAAATGGCGCGTGTGTTTAAGGCTCGTATGATTCTTTATGCCGCTTACGAGCATCCTATTATTTATGAGGATGGAAGTGTGCATAATCATCCGCATTGGTTCGAGTTGGCAAAGGAAAAATGGGCAAAGGTTTATCAGTCTACAGGTACTCCTTGTAGCTGCTGGATGTGCAGAGGAGAGGAGTATAACCGAAGGGAATACAAGAAAGAAACTTTGCGCATTATTCGGGAATCAATGGAGTAAAAACAGAGGGCCGTTCTTTGCCAGTTTAAGCAAAGAATGGCTTCTTTGTGTGTTTTAGAGGGATGTGTTATGACACATAAGCTTCTCCGCCAACGGCGCATAATACTCCCGCACTTCTTCCGCCGTAGGTGTATGCCCACCGGGAAAATGATAGGCGTGCGTATAGTGTTGCAGGAACAACGGTTCAAAATGTGCCAGATGGTCATTTTCTCCGAACAATCCCCAGATGCGGTCGGAAAGTTCTTGGCTGGAATCATCCCACTGGTGGGCTTGTATGTCGGCAAACTCGTCTATCAGTGATTGGTCTATTACGAATTGCTGGTGCCCGTCTGCCCGTGGAGATTTATATTCATGCTCTCCTATACGATCGATGAGAAAGCAGGTCATTTCCAAGTAAGGATTGCCCAATAGGGCGGGTAGTCCATGGCGAGAAGCAACGATTTGTGCCAAGAATGCGCCATTGCTATTGCCCACCAATACGCAGGGGTTTTCTTGTTGGCAGATATCCTCAATAAATGCCAATGCCTCTTTCGGATGCAAAGGCAGGTCGGGGGTGAGGACTTCTGCTTTGCTCGCAAATGCTTGCCTCAATGCTTGTGCTGGTATGCAGCTGCCCGAAGCGAAGAAACCGTGCAGAAAAAGAATTTTCTTTATCATCATTGTCCGTTTGTTATAATTTCCCAATGCCCGTTTTTGTCCGAGCCGATGCGTTTGATAACCTTTCCATTCAGTTTTTTAATATAACGAGCTACGGTAGCCCGACCAATGTTCAGTACTTTGGCGTATTCATCGTAGGTGTATTCCGGATGTGCCTTAATCAGGGTAATGAGTCGCGTTGCAGTATCATTTACAGTATCACTTTCATTGTTTACAGTATCATTTATGCTTTGCTGATACTGTAAAATCCTGCTTTCAAGGTTGGTGATATGCTGGGCAAGCATGATATCTTGGATAATCGTGTTGTTTTCTTGCTCACGGCTATTAATCAAGGCTTGAATATATTCACCCTTAGCATCTTTCGTTACAATGGACGGGATTAGCCCCAGCTGTCGTTGTATGATATTCATCAGAAGCCTTGTGGTACGTCCATTGCCGTCCACCCACGGATGAATGGTTACCAGACGAAAATGAGCTTCGAAGCTCAGACGATAGCAGGTCTCCATATCATTTATTTGACTTTGGAATCATTCATAAATGCAGCATCTTTTGTTACAAACCATTCGGAACAAGTCCGAGCCGATTAATGGATTCATTTACGAACTGCAAGGCTTCATGTATCCTTAGCACCTCTGTGTAATCCCAAAATTTCACTTCCTCTTTTATGGGGAGCGATTCTATCTCTTTTTTAATCCGTTCAATCTGTTTTTGGTCTGTGACGGCGACAATGCCTTGAACCGCTTTGTTGTTCTTGGCTTTCATTAAGTTTAGTATCAGGCTGTCGATAGAGCCGGAAGTTTGAACTTCAAACACATAAATCACGCGCCCCATGTTCCCAATGGTGACTTCCCATATTGCATCGACCACCGCGCCTGCGGCAACTTTCTTCTCAACCTCAGCCCGGAAACCTAGGCAATGACCGATTTCTGCCACTTTGTCCCGGATGTCATTGTGGATGAACGTCGCATCTTTTTTGCTCGTGGCAATAAGTTCTTCTTCCTTGTCGGAAATGGTGCAATCTATAGAATCGTCTTGTAACTCATTCCATATAAAAGAATTTAACGCCAACAAATCGCAGATTTCATTATATCCGTATTCCTGAGACTTCGCCAGCAATTCTCGTCCGATGCCGGATAACTGTGCATACATTTTCCCGTCCAATCTTGCCTCATAGCGTGGGAGGTTATTAATGTTCAAAGTTTTAAATCCGGTGTATGTCTTTTTATTCCAGAGTAGATATTGTGCGGGATAAGTTTTGCATAACAGCTCGCTCATAATAGCCGGACCAATACCTTTAATCTTTGAACGAAAATCATCCCATCGCTTTTCAATGTCGGCTTCTCCATAAATCAAATTGGCAAATTGTTTGCGGAGTAATTCGATTCCATTGGCTTCTATGATATTATCAATCTGATAATGCTTATTGCCCCACATCGCCATGGCCCATAGGGGTGAAAGATATTCGAACAAGTCATCTTCCGATCGGTAAAGAAGCCGCTCTTTGGTGAAAGCATGAGCTTTTTGCTGTGCTTCCATCTGTTCTTGTTTTGCTTCATTGGCTGCTGATGGATTTTTCGTCAGCCATTCTTTATAAGAAGCAAGATATTTTGTCAGTTTCTGTTCGTTCATTCTATTTATTGCGTTTATTATATTCTACATTAGGTTCTGCCGCCATTGAGTATGAATTTTCCTGCAAGCTATACAATTTCGGTTCATTTGCAGTATTTTCATTGTCCGACCATTGTTCACATTGACGGATAACCGTTTCCAATGCGTTGGCAGCTTCTTCGGGAGGATAATGGTATTTCTTTAATAGCCGTTTTATCATTTTACGCATACCAGCCCGTGCCGATTCCTTTTTCTGCCAGTCGATTGTCCGGTTCTTACGGAGAGTTTCTGTAAGTTCCTTGGTCATGGCCACCAATTGTTCGTTGGTATATACGTCTTGTACAGCTTGCGGCTTGGTTAATGCATCATAGAATGACTTTTCTTCTCGTGTAAGGCCTAAGTCGTTCCCAGCAGATTCGGAAGACGAGATTTCTTTTGCCAAATTCAAGAGTTCCTGTATGACCTCTTCGTTGGTAAGCAAGCCTTTCAGGTAGGAGGACAAGGAACGGTTCAATAGGTCAGAAAACTTTTCAGCCTGCACAATGTTAGTTTTTTGGTACAACGACACACGTTCTGCCAACAATCTCTTCAGGAGTTCAACCGCTATGTTTTTCTCCTTCATTTTTGACACTTCTTCTAAGAATGCGGCATCGAATAAAGAAAACTCTGCTTTTACATCTGAGAACAGGTTGATTACCCCGTCACTTTTTACGCTCTGTTTTAGCAATTCGCTAATTCTTGCATTGATTTCTTTCTTTGATACTTTTCCCTTTCCTGTCATTCGTGAAAGCAGGGTACGGACGGTTTCAAAGAAAGCTGCCTCGTAACGTTGTTGCTCATTTAGCAGGCTTCGGCATAATGTGATGGAATTATGCAACAACATAGCTTCCTTTAGGAATGTCTGTTGCTTTTCTTGTTTATTGGGTGACATAATAAAGTTTACGCCACCTTTGATAAGCTGGGCACACTCAGCATCAGATGCGGTTTGGAAATGGCTGTAATCATAACCATGGAATAAGTCGCGGCATACTTCCAGTTTCTCTCTGAATTTAAGCAAAGCCGTTTCTTTAATATCGGGATTCCCGAAATTTTTGCGGTCGCGCCGGGTATAGTCGTGCATGGCTTCTTTCAGTGCCTTGGCTATTCCTATATAATCAACCACTAATCCGCCAGCCTTTTCGTTGAATACCCGGTTTACACGGGCAATGGCTTGCATCAGGTTATGTCCGTTCATAGGTTTATACACATACATAGTTGCCAAAGAAGGAACATCGAAACCTGTCAGCCACATATCTACTACAATGGCTATCTTCATCGGGTCGTTATCGTCCTTGAAGCGTTTGGCAAGCTCTTTCTTGTACTGTTTGTTGCCAATGATGTCGTGCCATTCCTCTGGGTCTTTGTTGCTTCCAGTCATTACCACCTTTACTTTTTCTCCCCAATCAGGACGGAGTTCCAATATCTTGTGATATATACTCATGGCAATAGGGCGTGAATAGGCAACAATCATGGCTTTTCCCGTTAGTTCATATTGTCGGTTTTCTTCATAGTGTTTCAAAATATCCCGGCAAAGGGAATCTATTGTAGCTGGAGCACCCAAGATTTCCTCCAGATGCGACATCTCTTTCTTGCTCTTTTCTATTTGTTCTTCCGTTGCCCCTTCTTCAGCGAGAAGCTCATATTCGTCATCAATGGCTTTGAGGGTGGCTTCATCCAGTTTCAGGTTGACTACGCGCGATTCATAATACACCGGACAGGTGGCACCATCGGCCACGGCTTGTGTCATGTCGTAAACATCAATATAGTTGCCAAACACTTCTACGGTATCGCGGTCTTTGGTGGAGATAGGTGTTCCCGTAAAGCCGATATATGAGGCATTGGGTAAGCAATCATGAATGATTCTTGCAGTACCGATGACTCGCTTGGCTATATCTTCCCCTTTTTCATTCTTAGTCATTCTGATTTTTTCTTCGAAGCCATATTGACCGCGGTGGGCTTCGTCTGTCATGACCACAATGTTTTTTCGCAAAGAAAGGGGTCCATCCGATTCCTCAAACTTTTGCATGGTGGTGAAGACAATGCCGTTTGCTTCTCGTCCGGATAGTAGGGATTTCAAATCGTCCCGACTTTTTGCTTGTACGGGAACTTGACGTAAGAAGTCTTGGCATTTGGAGAATTGTGTATAAAGTTGGTCGTCCAAGTCATTGCGGTCGGTGATTACGACAATGGTCGGCTGTGAGAGTTCTTCTTGCAACAGGTGGGCATAGAAAACCATGGACAATGATTTTCCGCTGCCTTGTGTATGCCAGAACACACCTATTTTCCCATCATTCCCAATAGCAATCTTTGTACGTTCTATTGCTTTCTTTACGGCAAAGTATTGATGATAGGCTGCCAATATCTTAGCATCTCCAGATTCGTCTTTTGAAAAACATACAAAATTCTTGATGATGTCTATCAAGCGTTCCTTGGCGAATATTCCTTCAAAAAAGGTGTCATAATCGGCAAAATCCGTACTCTCATAATCACCGTCTTTGGTTTTCCATTCCATATATCGGTCTTCCTTGCTGGTGATTGTTCCGGCTTTGGAGCAAGCCATATCACTCATCACGCAGAATACATTATATATAAATAAGGAGGGGATTTCTTTCATGTAGTTTCGCAGTTGAAGATACGCTTCTGATGCATCTGTTTCTTCACGTGAAGGTGATTTGAGTTCAATGACAACAAGTGGTAATCCATTGATGAAAACGACCATATCAGCCCGTTTTTCTGAATGTTCTACGAATGTCCACTGGTTGGCTATCTGAAAATCGTTTCGATTGACGTGTTCATAGTCTATCAAATAAACTATTTCGTTTCGTTGTTCTTTACCGTCAAAGTAAGAAACTTCTATGCCATGCTGAAGATAGTCCATGAAAAGCTCGTTCTTCTGAGTCAGGCTTCCAGTATCTATGTCTTTCAGTTTGGCAATAGCCTCGTGAATAGCAGTTTGTGGCTTGCTTGGATTTATTGTGGTCAAACTATTCAACACCTGTTCTTCGTAGAACGGCACATAATAATCGCGTTCTATGTCCGGACCATATAGATGCTGATACCCCATGTTTTTGTACAGGGTAATCAATGCATTTTCGTAACTTCCTTCTGTGAATGACATATTACTTACTTATTGAAATTAGTTTGTTTACTATTTGAACAGCAAGTTTTTTGGGATCCCTTCCATTAATTTTTCTAAGTTCCCGTTTCATTTCCCTTACTAATTCATTATATATATTTTCTTTGTGATTCCAGTCTGGATATTTTTGGATTTCTGAAATAATTTTGAGTAAAGCTGGTCTTATGTTTTTAGGAATTGAAAAGTTGTTGAATATTTTAATGACATCTTCTTCCAAAATTTCTTTGGTTGGATTATCCACAAAAGTACTATTTACTTTAACTTCTGATTCAAATTTTATAAATGAAGGACTTTCAGTTGTTATCCATTTTGTCCCTACTTTTTTTATATGTGACATTTGATGTTCCAATTCAGGAAAGAGGGTACTTTCATTAATATTGAAGAAGTCTAATTCATCTAAGAGCTTTTCTTTTATCTCCTGTGATATTATAATGCTCTTTTTATTAACCTCTTGATCAAGGTTTCTTACGCTTTTAGAAACCTTACTATTCCATAATTCAAATTCGTCCTCCGTTATATTTATTGCTCCAGATATTAAAAAAGCTCCACTTTGTCGGATTAGTCTTGAATTGCTATAACTTGGCATTACGAAAATAGTATCTTGTATCAATTTGATGAAAGATTCTGCATTGATATTTTCTGTTACGTTAAGTATGGATTTTAAATCTTTTAGTGTAAGGTTACCGTCAAAACTTATTTTTGCAATATTAGATAGAATCTTAGATTTAAATGATTTTTCATGTTCTTCGTATCCGTGACAAATATAAACAATTCCATCAGGATAAACATCATTTCCGTCTTCGTCTTTTATTGGGGGAGCTGGTAAACATGCAAAATATAAGGCAACCAAAGGATTTAGTGTAATGTCTAATAATCTTGTTGGCAGACCGTAATGTTGTAATTTTGTCAATTCTTCAAATGAAGATAAACAATCACGAAATTCTTGTGGAACTCGTGCCATTGCAGTTTGAATTATTTTATGTTCAACCGATATTAAAGAATCTCTAAAAATGCTAGGTCTTATATCCCATGCTTTATTGCTTTGTCCTCTAAAGAATAAAGTTTCAGAATTACCTTCTTCAATAATGCTATTTCGTATTGACGTAATAGCATCGGTATATTCTGACAAAGAAGAAACAGAAATGCTATCTTCGTTTAATATGTTTTGAGTATTTATTTCCATTTCTTATTATTTTAAATTGCGATTTATCCGGCGGTTTAGCTCGATTTTGTTGTCGAGGGATGAGAGCACTGATGCAATATGTCTCTGCTCGTCCAGCGGTGGTAATTCAATTTTCCACTGCATAATCTGCTTTTTATCTCCTCGTGGCATTTTGCATCCCTTTGAACCAGACATAATATAATCGAAAAATTCTTGTTGGCTCAATAGGTAGTAAAAATAACTATTATCAACATTGCCATAGGTTCGAAAACAGAGAACATCTGCTGAACATCCACCATTCCTGTTAGCTTGCCAAATCTTTCTAAAATATGGTCTGATATTGGACATGAGAACGTCACCAATTGAAAATGCTGTGGAATTACCAAGGGGAACTGTACTTGCTGTTACAATGCCACCTTTGTTAGGAAGCATATTTTCAGTAGAAACGTAATTTTCTTTAGTGAGAGACGTTGTTGTCACCTTTTCTGATACGTAGTAACATATATTTTTCAATTCCATAAATCAATCATTTTGTTCATAATAATAAGAATAATCAATGCCTTTCATGAACATCTCCCTGTCATCAATCTTAGTGGTTAGTGCAGATTTTACCAAGGTTTTGATGTGTGTGCTGTCTGTTACACTTTCGCGCATGGCGGTCAGATATTCGTTCTTGTCGATTTGGCTCCAGTCCACACATCGTTTGAGGGAGCGTTTGAGCATCAGGTCAAGCCAAATACGTGTGGTGCGGCCGTTTCCTTCCATAAAAGGATGGGCAACATTCATTTCAACATATTTGTCCAAAATCTCATCAAAGGTTGTTTCCGGCATTCGCTCAATGATTTGCAACGTTTCAGGGAAATGCATACAGTTCGCGAAAGTAAATCCGCCTTTTGAGATGTTCTTGGTGCGTATCTGTCCGGCAAAATCATACAGTCCGCCAAAGATATATGCGTGAATCTGTTGCAAACATTTCAGACTGCCCGGTTCAAGGCGTTGCAATAAACCGCTCTCATACAACTGATATGCTTTTTTTCGGCTTTGTCCGTCTAAGGTATTGTCGCTATATGTGAACCAATCAAGAAATTCGTTTGCCCTGTTATTTGGATAATGTTTGGCTAAAAGAGCAACTTCCTCACTGTTAAGCACATCTGCCTTACGCAATTTGCCATCAGGAGCTTCGAATTTGAACTCGTGAGCGTCACTCACGAGTTGGATTCCGCTTTGCTTTAACTTGCGTTTTATCCATCGCCAATAGTTTCCCGCTTTCGTATAGTCCGGCTCGTTGTTGATGGCTCGCACTATGTCAATGGCTGAAAACCACCAGCAGTTATTCTCATCGTCCCATACAGCCCGTACTTCACGGTCATTAAAGAAACGTATGGATTTCTTATGTTGCTTTTTTGCGTCTTCCATAAATGAGAATTTAGCGGTTCAAATTTATATTTTTAACAATCCATCGGCCGTTTCTTTTTCCATTTTCCCGTTCCAGTAAATCGCGCTTTATCAAAGAAGGAGTCATTCGCTTGACGGTTCGGGGAGATTTACCGATACGTGCAGCTATTTCAGTTTGTGTGGCATTGGGGTTGTCTTTGAGGAATTTCAATAAGGCAATCTCGTCCAAAGTGCAATTCAAAGTGTCATTTTGGCTCTTTGAATCATCGGTGTTGGCACTTTGGATGACTGCAATATGCAGTGCCCGGTTATGCAACTCGTTTTTCTCGCCAAACAACAAGTTTCTGAAAAACAGTTCCAAGAATTCGGTTGTGGCGGATATTCCTTTTGAGTAATTGTTATAATTAGCTCTAACCAATGCATTTCTGAAATACCATGAGTGTTCTTGAAATACACAGTTGTTCAATGTGAATCCAAAGGTATGGAGGTATTTCATGGTAAATACAGCTGTGGTGCGCGTATTGCCTTCTCCGAAAGGATGAATTTGCCAAATATCCGAAACAAACTTACATATATGCTTCAATGCTTGGTTGGCATCGAGCGACGGATAATCTACATTCTTTTCTTGTCCGAAATCATATTCAAGCGTTTGACGGATTAACTCGTAGTTGGAGTACAAAACAGTGTCTCCGTTAAGAACCCATTCTTTCTTGGTTATGTCATAATCACGCAATCTTCCAGCAAATTTGTACAAGCCTTCAAATAACCGCCTATGGATGAGTATCAGATAATCTGGCGTGAACGAAAAGGATTTCTCGGATAATATCTCGGTGATTCTTGCAGATACTTTATCCGCTTCTTCGGTTCGTTCATTCTCTACGTCCTTCCTGTTCGCCTTTGATAGATAATAGCTGTCAATCAAGTGCTTTACCTCGTCAATAGTAATGTCGCCTTCGATGTGTCTGCCTGCCGTCTGCAACAGATACTCCGATGGTTTAAGGCCGTCAACGTCTTGCAGACCGATTGCGGTTTGCCACGCTTGAGCCTTTTCTTTACTATTAGGTTCACCCTGCCTTATATATTTGTCAAAATCACTCATTCTGTTTCATTCAGTTATAGTGTTAATATTCACTTCACCGGACATTAGTCGGGGAAGGAGTGTATCACGCAAACTCTCTAAATTCTTTATTTGTAGAAAATATTGTAAAATAAGTCTATCTATATTTTTTGCAATACTCTCAAATCTATTTATAACCTCTATCTTAGGTATGACAATTTTTATATTTGATAGAGCCTCTTTGCTAATAGAACCGAATACAGTTCCTTCACCATTATATTGATTAAATATAGGTTTCAAAGATTGTATCAAATAAAAAAGAAATGATTGGCATTTATTTGTACATTGAATTGCTGCTAATCCACGACCAATGCAACATTTATAATAAGCGATGTTTATATCACCAACTGGGGCACGTACACTTAAAAGAATGCTTAAAGGTTCTGCTATCTTTTTAGGTTGTGTCGTGTATAATCTAACATATGGAAATCTGTAACCAAATTCTGCTCGTCCTTGATAAAAAATCATTCCGTCACCACATTCGTTATAACTTTTTCCGTCAGGAGATTGCCCCATAGTTATATTAGCAATATCTGATAGATTTCCAACTTTCCATCCTTTTGGTATCATGCCAAGCTCAGAATCCACGAATTTCCCATCCTTGAACGGCTCGAAATCCACGAACCAAGCCTTAAACAACGCTTGTGTCTGCTGCTCTAAATTGCGATTTATCCGGCGGTTCAAAGCTATCTTTTGATTGAGTTTTTCAATGAAATTAGCAATTCTATTCTGGGTGTTTAGTGATGGAAGCTTTATAAGCATCTTTTTTACCTCTGGAACGGTCAACTGGGGTATTGCAGACCCGTCACCTGAAAGATTCTTCAATTGTAAAGCACATGCTAAAAATAGTGGATTTACATTGTTATTTGGAATAATAGAAATTAAACGAACTATAGGAGTAAATGGTTTGTCCCTATATATTACATTTCCGGTACCAGCTCCCCTCGCAGCTATGGTTACTGCAGGTTCATGAACAATCGCAGTATTGGTGTATCCATACAAGCCATCATTTTCAATCGCATTTGCGTATATTGGTATAGAGTAAGTATCGGTTTTATATTTTTTGCATGAGAACTTCGAAGCATCTCCGCCTGCAAAAATTGATTTAGATATATCTTCTAATTTATATTCTTTCCAGTCTTCCATAAATGAGAATTTACATATTTTGATTTCTTGCAAAATCCAAACATTTTTTTCGCAATTTCTGTAGAGGTTTAAATGGTTGTGGATTATGATCTATGTTTATTATTGGGCAGTATTTTTTTATGATAAGTTTTTCGATGGTTTTCAAATCATCATTACAAGTAATAAAATTGATTAATAGAGAACTTTTCATCCACATAATAATCTTTTCTTTGTCTTCAGATGAAAATTTGTAGTTACAACCATTTTTCTTTCCAAACAATGAACCTTTGGGAGGAAGATAATTCAACATAGCCCCAATTGAACGAAAAAAAGTTGCAGGATTTTTAGCATGCAGTTCATCTTGCCACAATCGTTTTCTTAAATTTTTTGTTGCAATGCCGACATATAATAGATTATCACATCTATTATATAATTCATATTTGAATTCTTTGGGGAGTATATTTATATCTTTAATTCTTATTGCATAAAGTCCTGAATCTACTGGTATATCTTGTATGTCTAAGTCACGTATATTCCTAAAGTTCCCGATATATAACAACTCTGATTCGACAAACTTTGTTCTTATAGTCACATTTTTATTATTTTGAAGTAAATCCATATCTATTTTAGAAATTTATTTAGGCATTGCTCGTTATCGTTGTTAATTTCTTGGATTAGTTTCTCTTTCATATTCTTCGCTTATTTGATTGTATCTCCTAATGGAAGAATGTAGCTCATCCTATTTTATAGTGAATCCGATGCTTACTAATTGTTTTCTGATTTCATCTTCCAGTTGATGTGACTGGGCAAACATATCTGAAAGTTCAGAAGTAAGTCGTTCCATTTTTTCTTGAAATGGTTCTCCGTCATCCTCTACTTCCGCGATGCCCACATAACGTCCCGGAGTGAGTATATAGTTTTGTTTGGCTACATCTTCAAGTGTTGCTATGGCACAATATCCTTTTTCATTCTCTAATGTCCCGGCTTCGAAATCTTCGAATGTCTTGGCTATTTTCATTATATCATCCTCTGACAGTTCACGAAGTTTTCGTGTAACCATAGTTCCCATGTTACGTGCATCGACAAAAAGGATTTTCCCTGTTTGTTTCTTTGCCCTATTCAAGAACCATAATGATACAGGAATGCCCGTTGTATAGAACAACTGAGAAGGCATAGCCACAATGCCTTCCACTAAATCTGCTTTGATGATATTTTCACGGATTGTTCCTTCGCCTCCTGTTTGTGAGGAAAGTGAACCATTGGCAAGCACCATACCGATTCGACCGCGAGGTGACAAGTGATGAATCATGTGTTGAAGCCAAGCAAAGTTGGCATTTCCGGCAGGTGGAATTCCATACTTCCAGCGTACATCATCCTGTAATTTATCCGCACCCCAGTCGCTAAGATTAAATGGAGGATTGGCTAGGATAAAATCCGCTTTCAACGTTGGATGCAAATCATTGAAGAATGTATCGGCGGCAAATTTACCCAAATCAGCTTCTATGCCTCGTATGGCAAGATTCATTTGAGCCATTTTCCATGTGGTCGGATTACTGTCTTGCCCGAATACGGAAATGTTGTTGATATTGCCTTGGTGTCTTTCAATGAATTTGGCGGATTGTACAAACATGCCCCCAGAACCGCAACACGGGTCATAGACACGACCGCTGTAAGGTTGAAGCACTTCAACCAATGTACGGACAATGCAGGCAGGAGTATAAAACTCACCAGCCAGTTTCCCTTCCGCTTCGGCAAACTTGGAAAGGCAGTATTCGTAGGTTCTACCCAATATGTCTTTGGTGTCGCCATGTTCCTTCATTTGGATATTAGTGAATAAGTCAACCACATCACCCAAGCGTCTCTTGTCAAGTTCAGGACGGGCAAAATTTTTGGGAAGAATACCTTTCAATCGTACATTTTCTTTCTCAATCAAGCGCATAGCGTTGTCAATTACCGTGCCGACTTCTGGAGTATGAGCCGCTTCAGCAACAACTGACCAACGGGCTTCTTGGGGAACAAAGAAGATATTTTCCGATGTATATTCGTCCTTATCTTCTTCAAATCCATCACCTTCAGCAACCAATGCATTGTATTTTGCCTCGAAACGGTCTGAGATGTATTTGAGAAAAATCAGTCCTAATACAACTGATTTATATTCTGATGCATCCAAATTACCCCTTAATAAATCAGCAGCTTTCCATATTTCTTTTTCAAAGCCAATGTCGGCAGTATTTGTCTTAGCCATATCTTTATTTCGTTTTATCGTTTATCAAATCCTTTACATCCACATTCAGGATATCCGCTATCTGGAACAGTACTTCCAGGCTGGGTTGCCGCCTGTTGCAAACGTATGAGTTGACCATGCAGAAGCTCTTGCCGAGCTTTTCTGCCAGCCATGTCTGCTTGATGCCACGTTCTTCAAGCACTTCTTTTATTCGGTTCATGGGTTTGTCCATACTTTCTATCTTAGTTTTGTTTACAAAGGTATAAAATATCATGCTATAAAAAGAGTAAAGAGGAAGAAAACTCTCCTCTTTACTCAAATTCATTCAAGGCGTGATTCTTTTGGGTGAGGAAGTCGATTCGGTCTGGAATGGAATGTTGGGCAGGATTCCTGTAGAGAAATTGCAACTCCTGTATATGCTGAAGGATACATACAATTTATATCTTTTGAGCAATACTAATTCTATACATTGGAACACGTTTTCCAAGAAAAGCTTCGATTATAGAGGATTATAGTAAAACAAAATTGGTTTGCGAAAAAT
>ULKH01000307.1_pt1 | contig 14168 bp, 8 predicted proteins | sample 1951111 | NCBI WGS metagenome assembly ULKH01 (sample SAMEA4835496, study PRJEB28245) | human gut metagenome | biome: gut microbiome; material: fecal sample | place: Denmark | collected 2008
CGACGCTCGTTTCAGGTTGCGTCAACGTGGTCGGCCTATCCGTCTTTTGGTCGCCCGTCTTATCAGCCGCGCTCACGCTCAAAGCATTATAGTTGAATGAGAAGACTCCAATCGCTTCGATACCCTGATAATACTCCGTCGGACTGAAGACGATGCTCCTCAACTGAGCACTCAACATCGCACAAAGTTGCCCCAATTCAGCATTGAACACATTGATACACTGCCCGATGATGGCAGAAGTCTGTGCCAACTGCTTATATATTTCACCGATTTCAGTCTCTACAGTCGTCACCCGACCCGTCAATGCGGTCAAATCGGTAGTCAGGTTTTCTACTTTAGTACCCAACTCAGCAACCTTCTGGTTTACGGCGTTTATCTTTTCGTCTATCAGCCCGACTGTACCTTCATCGCCCGTGATGGCACCAATCTGATTTTTCAGAGCCTCATATTTCTCTTGCAGGTCACCTTGAAGTTCACCGATTTTGGTATCCAGTTCGCCCGTAGCTGTTGTCAATTCGCTACGTAGTTCACTACCCAACGTGCTGACAGCTTCGTCCAGCTTATTACTCATCCGGTTCTCCAGGTTCACCAATGCTTCGTTGTTCGCTGACACATAGCTGTTGAAGTCCGAAGTCAACTGGACAATCTGGCTCTTGGCTTCATCAGCCGTAACTTTCACGGCATCCAAATCCGTTCTCAACCCTGCAGCAGTCTGCCTCAGCGTTTCGATGTCGAGATTCTGTTGCGCTACCGTACCTTCCAAAGTTTCAAGCCTGCCAAGGATGCCACCGATAGAAGTATTGATGCTTTCGATATTGCCTTCTACCTCTGCGATGGTTGCAGCAAGCTCTTCGTCCTTATCTTCCAAAGCACCAACGGCTTCCTGAATAGCTGCAATTTTCTCTTCCGCAGCACCCAAACGAGACAAAGCACCGGCAAGGTCAGCTTTTACAAGCTCCATATCGGCACCCAATTCGGCTTTCAAAGCAGCTACTTGTGCATCTGTATATGCTTTGGCTGCCGTCAGGTTCTGCTCTACCGTGCTCTGTAAAGCCGTCAGTTTCTCAGAAAGAGCCAACAGTTCCGTACTGTTTTGGGCAATCTTGTCCAACAATTCAGCATCCTTGTCTTGTAATGCGGATATAGCCTCCGTATTGGCTTGCACAAGGGCGTTCACCGTGGCCAGCTTGGCTTCCACGTCAGCTTTGTTAGCAGCGATGTCGGCTACGGCCTGATTGAGTTTTCGTCCAAAAGGGTAATCTGCCCCTGCAAGCCTTCTTCCACGGCCTGGAGCTTTTCCGTCACACCGGCTATCTTTTGCGCATTTTCGTCGGCTGTGCCTTGAGCCGCTTCGGCTGTACTCTGCGCTGTGGCCGCCATGCTCTTGGCCGATTCAATCTCGCCATTGGCTATGTTGATAGCCTCTTGCAAAGCCGCGTCGGCAGAAAGCAAAGCATCAATCTGTCCGGCTTGGGTTGCTACCTGCGAATTCAGGGCTTCGATGGCAGCGTTTGCCGCGTCGATACCGGCCTGGAGTGCCATACGGGCTTCCTCGATATTGGCCTTTGAAGCTTCGATGGCTGCCACTTGGGCCGCAGCGGCCTGAATGTCGGCATAATCCTTAGCTCCTTGTTCAGCTTCTGCGATAGTAGCCGTCAACTCGGTTTTGGCTGTGGCCAAATCCGTTTCCAAGGCAGCCTCCTGCGCTTTCAGCGAATTGATTTCCTGAGTCAGGTTGTTGACCTTCTCATTCACCAATTCATCAAGATTCGTCGCATTGGCCGTAATCTGCCCTTGCAAGCCACTGATGTCATCATCGTAGTCCTTGCAAGAAGTCGTTACGCTTGTCGATGCCGCAAGAAGCGCACCAAACAAAGCCACACTGATAAACTTTCTCTTCATAATCAAATAAAATTAGTTAAAACGTATAATTCTCTACTCTCTTTATTGCCGTTGATAAACTTCTATCTCTATGCAAGAGGTGGAAATAGTATCCCGTAAATGCCTTATATATAATAAGGTAAGTTCAAGAATCGACTTTATAAAAACCTATTTATTTTAAGATTTTCTTATTTTTTTCATCAGAAAAAGAAGAGATTATTTTGTTTGTATGCGTATTTTATCTACATTTGCATCGAAATCTTCCACCTCTTGCATAGAGATGGAATTTATATTTCCCATATAACACAATGTATTTCAAGGATATATAAGAAAACAAGCATTGTAAAAGTCACAAACATTCCCCAACAATCAAAGTACATCTATTCATATATTTTTGTCATATTCTTCAAACGTGCCATTACAGTCCGAATTTAAAGATAGCAACGTGTGTAGAACATACCGGTTTAAAAAGCAGTACTCTCAGGGGGAGACTTCTGCATCCTTAAACTATCCGATTGGCCGAAGCCAACGAACCATTCCGCACAGGTATGAACCGTTCCATACTGACAAAACTTCACGTAAAACGGGATTTTCCATCCAAAAAGACATAAAACACGGCGGAAAATACAGAAGATAAAATGTAATCCGGAACGGAAAACCAGACAGATTCTGCATATTCATACAGAATTGCCCCGTTTTTTTCGCATATATACCGTATAACACGCGTTTTTTCTAAGCCGAACAAAAAATCAATCTAAGCCAAACAAAAAAAAGTTCTCCGCATATCTGCATTGCAAACGACTCCAAACGGAGAAAAAACGGCAGCAAAACCGCACGCGTCACGCCCAAAGGACGGTTTCTATAATTATTTGAGGGTAAAATACAAACCGTTATGCCCAATCCGTTTGCCACGGAAAAACTTAAAAAGATGACACGACACGAACCTATAACCGTACAACACGCACAGCTACAGAACACGAAGAAACTGTCAAACGCTTAGAGGTGACAAAACGGCAATCCCCTATTCCACGAGAATCGCGTAAAATCCGACACAAGGGCAACCCCATGAAAATACGGCAAGGAAAAAGAGGAAGCATTGACACTTTGACAAAAAGAAATCTTATGGTCTTACCGCTCCACCGTTTCGCCATGCTGCATGAAAAGCAGGCGGTCGCCCAACATCAGTTCCAGCGAACCGTTCGGCACAATATAACGGTCGCCCCGCTTAATCATAATAACCAGCGTTCCTTCCGGGAGCGACAGTTCGCGAATATGACGTCCCCGTTGCAGAAGCTCTTCCGTACAAAGCACTTCACGTAACGTGCTCCCGACATCCTCGGTCAGTTCGATACCGAAGTTGTCCTCTTTTTCCGGCAAGGGCTCCGTAAGGCCCAACTTACGCGCCACCCATGACAAGGACATACCCTGAAAAAGCAAAGATATCAACGTGACGAAAAACACGATATTGAAAATCTGACTGGCACCGTCCACTTGCGCCATCACCGGATAGGTAGCGAAAATAATGGGAGCAGCCCCACGGATACCGACCCAGGAAATAAAAAGCTTGGATTTATTCGTGATTTTCCGTCCAAAAGGCAGAAGGCTTAACCATATGCTAAGCGGACGGGCCACAAAGGTCATAAAGACGCTGACCAGGACGGCCGTCAGCATGACGGGAAGCATCTCGTGGGGATTGACCAGCAGTCCCAACATGAGGAACATCACAATCTGGAGCAGCCATGTCATGCCATCGAGAAAAGTTCCTATTTCCTTCTTCTTGAACAGGCGGCTGTTGCCGATGACCATACCGGCAATATAAACCGCCAGATACCCATTGCCTTTCAGCAAATAGACCGAACAATAAATGATGAAAATGAAACAAAGCACCATGATGGAATAAAGCTCGGCATTCTTCAGGCCCACACGGTTGATGAGCCATACGGACAAACGTCCCAACAGATACCCCCCGGCTATGCCGACTACAAACTGCAGCAGAAAAGACCACAGGATTTCCCAACCTGAAACTCCTCCGGCCTGCAGGCATTGTATCAGGATGATGGTCAACAGATAGGCCATCGGGTCATTGCTCCCGCTTTCGAGTTCCAACATCGGTTTAAGATTATGTTTCAGGTTGATTTGCTGCGAACGAAGGATGTTGAAGACGGAGGCGGAGTCGGTGGACGACATCGTGGCGGCCAACAACAAGGAACCGATGAGGGTGAAACCGACGCCCGTATGCAGTTGCCAGCCGGAAACCCAATAGACGAACAATCCGCAAAAGAGCGTAGTCAGAAACACGCCGGAGGTGGCCAACATGACACCCGGCGACAATACCGGACGGATGTCCTCCATCTTCGTGTCCATTCCGCCGGTGAAAAGGATGATACACAGCGCAACCATACCGATATGCTGGGCCACCGACACATCGTCGAACTGTATGCCCAGACCGTCTGTGCCGAACAGCATGCCGGCCAACAGGAACATCAACAGAGTAGGGATACCGAAACGGTAACCGGTCTTGCTCATCAGGATACTACAGAAAATCAGAAAGGCGGATACAAGCAATCCTATTTCAATGGAAACATTCATAGTTACGGCTCTTGGAATTTAATTGTACAAAGATGAAAAAAATAACATTCTTCGTCAACCGTCCGTGCCGTAAAAAAACAAAAAAGATATTTCGGAGTGTAACCATACAAGGCTTGTCCCCACAAAAAAAGGAGCCCGAAAGCTCCTTTTATCCTCATATCACTTCTTTTACAGACCGGGTTGGCGGTCCAGGTAACCGCGAATGTCGGGCGAAGAAGGACGCAGCATATTGGCATTCACAATCTTTCCCTCGGGATCGAGCAGGATAAAATGAGGAATGCCATCGGCCTTGTATGCCGTCTGGAAACGGCTGCCGGTACCTAAATGCAACTGTATTCCCGTCATCGGCTGACTTTTCACCATCTTCAGCCAATCGGCCTTACGTGCATCCGTAGAAAGGCTCAGGAAGGTGATATTGCGCCCTTTGTATTCTTCTTCCAACTGCTTGAGGAAAGGCATTTCACGGCGGCACGGACCGCACCACGTCGCCCAAAGATCGATATACACATATTTCCCCTTGAAATCGGCTACGGTATAAGCTTTCCCGTCCACGTCCCATGCCCGGAAATCGGGAGAAGGGTTACCCGGACGAGCCAAATCCCAAGCATCATATTTTTCTTTGAAGGCAGCCTGCAGTACGGGATCGGTCACGTAAGTGCCGTGCAGATTCAGCAATTCATCTATATTGCTGATGCCGTACTGTTCCACTTGCTCGATAGCCAACACGTTCAGCAGCGTCTGTTTCACTTTGTCGTCCTCGATATGGTCGGCAATGTAGTTCATCATACAAATCGTACGGTCGTATGGTGTCTTTGCTTCTTCTTTCTTGCAGCCGAACATCCGGGCTATCTCTTTCATATACTCACGATACTCTTTCAGTTCTACCAGGTTCTCGTCTGCCACAGCATACTTTTTAAGTGTATCGTAATAGGCTTCGTCCGGGCGGTAAGTGGTATCCTGAGCTACAAAAGGATGCCCCACGGCGTACATCATCAGCGAAGAAGCATAAGCATAACGGATGCGGCCGGTTTCGACGGTAACAAAACGCGGACTGACTTCATCCAGCTTCCATGCCTTCAGAATACGCATCATGGACTCTTCTTTCTTGTCCACCAACGCGGCGTACTCCTCAAACGGCAGGGCCATCTTCTCTTGCGGGACATCCAAAAGGGTCACCTGATTCAGATACTTAAAGATTTTCTCTTTGCCTCCATCCGCTTCAAATTTTACGGTTTCCTTGAAATCAGCCCCGTCGAAGGAGATATGGATACGATCTCCGTCTTCCAAAAAAATGTTTTTGCTGTCCATTCCATAAAACAGACTGGCATGTACGGCACCTATATGCTGAAAGGTATGGCTACCGTGCCCGTTGTCGTCCAACGGAATCTCTACGATCGTAGTCTGATACACCACAACGACTGTCGAAGCCGTCTTATTCGCCACATCGACCGTCAACTGAATATCGGCCCGACTCTGTACGAACCCGAAGGCACAAAAGACAAATGTCAGAAAGGCTGCCTTAAACCACATATTATTTTTCATCATCTCATTCATTATTAATTATTGTTGATAAATTACTTTCTCGCGGTAAATCACGTCCACAATGTCTGCAAAACCGGCGTATTGTTCTACCGGAACGGCATCCTGGAAATTGCCTTCATTCGTGAAACCGTCATAAATACGCAATGTACTCTCACCCGTATCATTTTTCTTGCTGCCTACAATCAGGTCGTAAGAACGGTTGTCTGCATCTTCTTGTTCCCACAGATAGAATTTCAAACAGGTGATTTCTTCTCCTTCGGACAATTCGAACTGTAATTCTGCCGCCGGAGCCGCATTGGAAAAATTCACGCGATAGACCTTTCTACCCACGGCATAATACATAAATGTCTTCAGGGAACTGAACGCAAAGTGTGTGGCCCCGGCAATGTCCGTACAAGCAGACAAATCCACATAATAAGCTTTCTCATAGGCATAACCGTATTTGGCTTCGGCAAAAGAGTAAAGCTCATTGAGAATGATACCATACAAGAAACGTTGGTCGCCTTTACCCAACACGGCGTATGTCATTCCGTTACCATCTTGATTACGGTCGTAACGGGTATTCTCCATACAGATAAAGTCCATTCGGTCTGCTCTTTTCGGCCATGCGAAAAGCTCTTCATTCACCGTAGGGAAACCGTCGGCGGCCAATTCATCCATCGGCACGTCTCTCACATTATCCAATCCGATAGACGCAAACTCCGAAGCACAGACCACGAAACGGCGGTTATTCTTGTCCCACATCATAAAAGCCGGAACAAAAGGAGTCCCTTTGGCATTATAACCGACAGCCGGCTCTACATAAAAACCGTTGGCTCGAACGGAACCGAACAAACCGTCGCCGGACAACGTATTACAATAATACACACGTCCCGCAATATCGACAAACAATTTGCCCGGCCTGTGAGAAGCCAAGCAACGTACCGTACCGGTATACATTCCGTTACCGAACTCATAACCTATCATATAGGAGTCGTTCCACTGAAAATCGTTATTGCTCAAACGCGTAGTCCCGCTACCGGTCACCAAATAGAAAGGCTCTTGCATCCCGGGATCGCAAAGCAACTGGTAAGGTTGTAGCCAATCCTCCAAATCCGTCCCTTTCAACAAATCGTAATACACATTATCCGTTTCCTTAATGTGCGACACCATGTCCAGACGCACACGCCCGTTGTCGGAGCACAATATCAACCACCCCAACGAAAGCGGCGTATCCACGTTCAACGTGGCCGACTTTTGATAATACAGCCCCGACGCCTTCTCCCTAATGGTCAGTACCAACTGATAGTTGCCCTGTGCAAGAGTCAATTCCATATCCAAATTCAAAGCCGTACCCAACACAACCGGTTCCTGGCTCCCGGCCTGGTCGTACGCCTTCCATTCATAAGTATAAGCGTCCGGTGCGAACTCTTTTGCTGTCACCTCCGGCTTTATGACGAAAGGCTCACGGGAAATGGCAGAATAAACATCATCGAACGAAATATTCAAATCGTTCAAATCCTTGTAATCGTAATTCCCCTTATCTTCCGCACAGCTTTGCCATAAGAATGGCAACAGCAACCATAACAAACGGATATATTTCATTCTTTCCATATCATTCCATATTAGTTATCAGAGGTTATAGGAGTAAAATCCAGTAACTGGCGGTCATTCCCTTCAGCCGTCGGGTCCACCAATGCGTCTACATCCACCGTTCCTTGTTCGTATCCCAACAATATATACAATTGCATCGTCATGTAGGTATCTATTTCCCGTTGCATGTACACCCATTTATTGAAAGGAATAGCTCCCTTTACATTATAGTCGGCACGGTCCACCACATCGTCGAACAGTTTCCACATCAGACGTAACTTACGTTCTGAAAACTCGCCGACATACTCAGGAAGCCATCCGGCCGGAGGAGTAGAATAGAAATCGGAAAAATCTATCCGGAACTTCAACATCTCGGTGTAAGGACGTTCCTCGCTTCCCGTAGAATCCTTCTTCAGAAACGTCGTGAAAAACTCGTTAGCCGATAGTTCCAGATAAATGGACTTCAATTCCGTTTTAATGGCTTCCGTACGTTTCAAACGAACCACATAGGAAAACATGGAGGTATGAGCCGGTACCACCGCCGGTGTCAGCAACTCATAATCCACCCCCTCCTCGGCATTGTCCGACCAGACCTTGAGATTGACCGGACGATCGATGTCAGCCTGCCTTCCGATGGTCTGTATGACTACCGGTACGTCGAGATACATCGTTTCGTCCGGCTCATAAACGAAAGTCAAAGTCGTCGTATCTACCAACACACTCCCCGAAGTCCGGTTATTAAAGTAAATTCCGTCGGGAGCACTATACAAATCCGGCGTGCGCTCATCGCATGCACTCCACAAGCAAAGCGCAAGGCACATCGGAAACCATATTTTTAATTTCTTCATCATAACCTGTTTATTGTCTGTTGTCTGATTCCGTATCCGGTAAAGGAACTACAAAAAATTTCTCCGAAGCCGGGATGAATTCCGTAATAGGATCAAAAGTAATCAATACCGGTGAATAGTTCCGCTTATGATAGAAAAAGATTTGTCCCTCTCCGTACAGCTCTCTCACGACCTCATATCCCAAGAAACGCGGAGCATATTTAGATTCATCCATTTTCTCTACTCCACGGTGTTCTCTCAACTTATTCACCCAACTGCCCATAAGAGGACGTTCGCTCACTTCGTCATAAAGGTCTGCAATAATCAGATACATTTCTCCCAACCGTATCATCGGAACGATGGTGTTCTCTATATTCCCCATGTCGGTAATGTCTGCATACTTATAAAAATAGTAATCATTTCCGCTCTTTTTCCAGTTGGCAATGTAACGATAGTCGTCAGTAGACCCGCCGTAGTCCGCTCCGCCGCCGAAATAAGGCATCTCCAAAAGAGCCGGATCCATCCTGAGCACCGGCTTCGGGCTGTGGTCCGGATCGTTGTTGTTCTTGAACATCAGATTCCGGTTCACATTCGTCAGACCGAAAATCACTTCCGTAGCAAAAATGCGATCCACATTCTCCGGTGTTCCCAACACGTTTGCTTTATTCACAAACGGAAAATGCTGCGGAGCAATATTAATAATCCCTTCGGCATAGCTTTTAGCCTTGGCTTTATAGTCCGCCTGATGCTCATCCTTGTAACTGGATATATAGTGATATGCCCGTGCCAACAACGCCTGTACGGCATAATAATTAAGCCTCAACGTACGGTACTCCAAGAAATTGCTGCCCCCCGTCGTCGCATGATTGACCAAATGGTCCGTCGTCGTGATAATAGGATCATCTGCCAACAGCCTTTCCGCTTCAGACAAGTCCTCTATGACATGACGCATCACTTCATTCCCCGGTAACAGTTCCTGCACCTGCAAGGTAGTGGACGTCTGATAGGGAATACTGGCCTTCGTCGGATTCAGCTTATATACGGGACCGAACAGACGGAACATGTCGAAATGCAGCAAAGCCCTTAACGCCAGCGCTTCTCCCCGAATCAAATTATAATTGTTACCCGTAAAGACCGACTTACGACTCTCCATCTGTTCCAATATCGTATTGCAGTTACGAATCAATGCATACGCTTTGTCCCACGTGTTGTCGAGTCTCGTACGCCAATACTCGGTAGTGAAGTTCCGGTTGTTCAAATCAATATAATCTCCCCAAGTCAATGGGTCGGTACCGATCAGATAAGACCCTCCCATAATCTCCACCATTTCCACAGTAAGTGTCTGGCCGTACAGCTCGTCTTTATTCAAATCAATATACACTCCGTTAAGCAATTTCTTGAAACCTTCTTCGGTACTCAACAAATCACCTTCGGCCATGGTGTCGTAGGGCTTCACTTCAAGCCAGTCACTACATCCGGCCGTGAAGAACAGGCCGAAAAAAGACAATATGATATATTTTAGGATTTTCATAATTTCTATAGCTTTAGAATACGGCTGAAACAGAGAATGACACAGTTCGCGCAAAAGGATAATCAATACCCCGTTCCGCTTTTACGGTAGACACCCGGAAGATGTCGTTCATGTTGGCCTGAAGGGTCAACGACGACAGACCGACCTTTTTAATGAAAGGTTGCGTGAATTCATATCCTACATTGAAGGACTCTCCGGCGAACGTATTCTCATCCATCACGAAACGGGAAGACTTGTCCGTTTTTTGTACTAAGGAGATACCCTTAAACTGTGCTTCCTGGCCGGGTACGGACCAACGGTCATACAACGCCCGCCGGTCCTGGTTGTAATTTATGTCACTCAAGTCGATATTCTCCACCTTATTATATAAGTCAGAATTGAATATCTGCCCCCCGAGTTGGTAACGGAAATAAGCTCCGAACGAAAAGCCCTTGTAATAAAAGGTCGTTCCCAAAACCCCTTCCAATTTGGGCTGCGTGTCACCGACGACAACTTCGTCATTCACATCATAATCGAACGAATAACTACCGTCTTTCTTAATAAAAAGCTCTTTACCCGTAGCCGGGTCAATACCTGCCGAACGGACTGCCCAAATAGCCGTCGGGCTTCCTCCATCGTAATAACGCGTCGTCCCCGTCACCGAAGCCTGTCCGGCTTTGTTCAAGGCACTCAAAGAATTACCGATATGAGCGTACTTCGATTTATACGTCCGTGCATTCAAGCTGACGGTCCATTGTATCCCCTTTTCCAAATTATGAATAGGAGACACACGCAACGTAGCCTCCAGTCCATTCGTATTTTGCTGGCCGGCATTCATCGCTACGCTCTTTACGCCTACCGAACCCGGTGTCGTAATGACAGCCAACAGCGGGTCTGTGATTTTACGGAAGACATCCACCGTTACATTCAAACGATTGTCGAACATGGCTATATCCGTCCCTACCGTATAATTCAAAGTGTTCTGCCACTGAAGGTCGGGATTTCCCAAAGCCGATATCAAAACACCCGCACCGAATACATTGGTCATCCATCCATTGAATTGATAAGTCGTGAAAGCCTGATAAGCGGAAAAATTCTGATTACCGGGATTGCCGACAGACGCACGCAACTTGAGCAGTTGAAACAGGTCCGTGCCGCCCATGAACTTTTCCTTGTGAATGTTCCAACCTATACCCACCGACCACGTATCGCGAAAACGGTGGCTCGACCCGAACATGGAAGCTCCGTCGCGCCGATAGTTTACGTCAAGCAAATAACGGTTGTCATACGCGTATCCACCATTCAAATAGAAACTGGCCGCACGCGTGGTGCTTTCGGAATATGACGGTTTTCCACCATCCGGATAACCATTGGCAAAAGAAGGTGCACCGAACTGGTCTTCGGTGAAGCCTATTGCTTTATAACCGTTACGGGTAGACTCCGTATTGGAAAAATTAAACCCGCCGACAAGATTGAGCATGTGAACTTCCCGGAACAGCTTGCCGTAAGTCACGGACAGGTCCCCTTCATACTTCGTAACAGCAGTAGTGGAATGTTCGTATGAGCCTTTCTCCGTATCGCTCATACTGTCGAAATCCGTATGCAACGGAGACAAACGCGTTTCGGCTGTGGCCGTAGTTTTCGTCACTCCGAACTTGGCACGGGCACGCAAATCCGCCGTGGCAAACCATTCCGCAATAAAGTTATTCGTAAAGCCAAATTCATCCCCACGATCATAATTGTTCAGACGGGCATTCCAGAGCGGATTCGGAACAGGAGCCTCGTCGTCATTCTCCGGAACATACAAATACTTGTCTACTCCGCCATCGGCATTGTACTTGCGGTAATAGGGATTAGCCAAAGCATATTCGGAGAACGAGACCACTGGGTCGGACGTTTCCAGATAATCAATCGTCAGTTTGTTACTGAACTGGAACTTCCCGGTACGATAAATCAAATCCAGATTACCGGATAGGGTCTGGCGGCTCGACTCCTTCATCACGCCTTCCGTATTCCCGTAAGTCAGCCCTAAGCCATACCTGATTTTCTCTTCTCCGCCCTCGGCATAAACGTTATGTTTTTGCACGAAACCGGTACGCAACGGCTCACTCAACCAATAAGTATCCACTCCACGTGCCACTTCTTTCAAGCGTTCGTTCCTCAGGTTGTCCAACCTCAGTTGGTTTAACGGGTCGTTCGTCAAATCAGTATATAACCCGGCCAATTCTTCGAACTTTATCTTTTCGCTGGCATTCATCAGGTTATAATCCGTCAAGTCGGCCATCGTCAGAGAAAAGTCGCCTTTATAACTCAAGCGCAACCGTCCCTTCTCCGGCTTCACCGTCTCGATGACCACAACACCATTGGCCGCTTTCGAACCGTAAATAGCCGTAGAAGCCGCATCCTTCAATATCGTAACGGAAGCCACACGATTCATGTTCAAATCCGAGACCGTCTGCAAATCGGTTTCAAATCCGTCCAGTATGAACAAAGGCTGATTCGGATCCGTACCATACTCCTCTTTCAACCCCATAATACTGCTCTTACCACGGATTTCGATGTCCGGCATGCGGTTGGGGTCTGAACCAAACTGGATGTTATCCGCGATTTTGAAAGAAGGGTCGAGGGTTTTCAAACTCTGCAAGACATTCTGTACACCGATTTTTTTCAATTCCGGCCCCTCGAAAGTGGCAGCCGATCCCGTAAAGCTTTCCTTCTTACGCTGGTATATTCCCGTCACCACCACTTCGTTCATGGCTTTCGAAGCCGGAGCCATCACTACCTTCTTAAAACTGTCCGTATGGGATGCGTCCAATTCCCGCTCTAACTTTTCGTAGCCGATATAAGTAAAAACCACTTTATAACGTCCTTTGGGCAAAGTTAATGAATAAGCACCGTCTATATCCGTCACCGTAATCACGTCCGTACCCAACACGCGAATGGAAACTCCAATCATGGTCTCTCCTGTCTCCTTATCCACCACAACGCCTTTTACCGTCATTTTTTCCGGACTTCCGACTGTTTCGGTACGAACCGTCCCTCCGACACCCGTACCGTTCTGTGCATGAAGCGCAGTAACCGATGAGAGCACCATCGCAAGAACGAAAAGGACAAGCCCAGCACCGTAAGCCTTCAAACGGAAAAATACGATTCTCAAGTTTATTTTCATACTTCTTTCGTTATATATAAAAAAGCAGGACATTACTACTTACATGTATATCTTCAGGTTATTTCACTACAACTTTCGCTGTCTGATTGCCAAATTTCACCAGATACAGACCAGACTTCAGACCGTTAAATGCTGCTGTAGCTCCGTGCGCAGATGCCACCAGCATACCCTGTGCGTCAAACACACAGATTTCGGCATCTTCCAACCCATCCACGTGAATCGAACCGTCTGAACTATAAATTTTGACATCCTTGATACAACGGCTGCTAATGCTACTTCCTGCCTTCACAGCCTCACCGCCAACGACAGACATTTGCAATGGCATTTCCATTACCTCATCGAATCCGTTGTCTAATACCAAATAGCCCGGAGTCACCAACTGTCTTTTTCCACAAAAAAAGAACGGAGCTTCGTTGGGATTATACCCACCTTCCTCAGTCGGTTGCTGCCCGAAGCACATGCCATTGGCCAGTTTCATATCATGCGGCAATACCAATATGCCACCATCGGCATAGAACTCAGCGGTCACATCCGTGTTTTCCACCCCGAACCAATTCCCTAAGCTCACACCGGAAGAAATCGTTTCTGAGGTATTTCCCGTAATTTTCAGCTTAAAATTTTCAGACGCATCAGCCAACAAATTATTATCGACTCTCGTCGACGCGAAATCGTACTCCCCAATCACATCACTAAGATTATAGGAGACTTCCTCCTTGGTCATGGTATATGCAGAAGCGTAAGAAAGCATCCCCATAATACCGTTCTCCATATCCATAATGGTGACATCTTCCAATGCATTCTGCGCCGTAATCTGTATTTTGCCGTCTTTCTCCGCCACCTGATAATTAAAGACAACAGTCCCTCCTGTAGATGCCGCATCCGCTACAACCATTAAATTCATTCCCATTATAAACACTGCGGTTGGCGTTTCTCCCTTCAACGTTCCATCTTCTTGGTTATAGGTCAACGTCACACCACCGCCATAACCGAAGAAACCGAGCACCTTCACTTCATTCTCTGATTCGCCCGGCAACACGGCCATATTATAATCCGTTGTGGCAGGAACCGGAGCCTCGCC
>ULKH01001844.1_pt1 | contig 13948 bp, 6 predicted proteins | sample 1951111 | NCBI WGS metagenome assembly ULKH01 (sample SAMEA4835496, study PRJEB28245) | human gut metagenome | biome: gut microbiome; material: fecal sample | place: Denmark | collected 2008
TGTTGATAAGCGAGAACGACACGCATGTAAGCAACACCGCGAGCACCAGCAATACAAGGTTTATCTTGTTAAGGTTGCGGTTTACGCTGTCCATAAGGTCTTGGGGATAGGTTATATCGGTAACCTTCGAGTCTTTCTTAAGGTCTTTTGATATCCATTTCAGCGAGTCGGTGTTGGCGTATTGCGCCTTGAGTTGCAGCTCTATTGATGCCACGAAAGGGTTGACACCGAGAAATTCGCTCGGGTCGGTGCCCATAGCCTCGGTCTGTTCTTTCAGCGCCTGTTCCTTGCTAATATACGTAAGATGGCTGATATACGGCCGTTTATGCAGTTCGTTACACAACTGGCGCGCCTCGGGGTCCGTCATGTCTTCGCCCAACATCATCGTTACGGTAAGGTTTTCCTTTACATACGCTGACAAGTTCCGCGCCGACAGCACGGAGAACACCACCATACCTAATAAAATCAGCACCAACGCCGTGCTTATACATAAAGTTATACCCTGCAATCCATGGCGGACGCGGGTTTTGTTTCGTCTTTTACCCATTACTTAGTGGCTATAACACACCTAATTTGGTGCAAAGTAACAAAAAATAATCTGCACAGCCAACGGTTTAACTTTTTTTTATAGTCGACGAGTCAACAAGAGACGAGCAGACAAGGAGATTTGTTTAGTAGACAAGTTGACAAGGGACGAGCAGACAAGGAGATTTGTTTAGTCGACGAGTCAACAAGAGACGAGCAGACAAGGAGATTTGCATTGTAAGTATATATAATAATGTATGGGTGCAATCCATATAAGAAGAAAAACATATCTCCTTGTCTGCTTGTCTCTTGTTGACTTGTCGACTTAAAGAAGTCTACTTGTCGACTTAAAAAACACCGATTGTGTAACAGTTTGATACTCAATGCGTTGCAAAAGACCATCTTTTAGCTTGTAAAAGACAGCCTTTTAGCGCCTAATTGATGGCCTTTTGGAAGGCGAAAGGCGGTTGTGCATGTAATGTGGTATGACTTTCTTGGTTACAAGAGGTTGTCGTGTGCGTAATAACATGTGACTTTCTTGCTTGCAAGAGGGCACCATCTGCTTTACGATATGCAACAGCCTGGATAAAAAAGAGACACCATCCTGATTAAGAGAAGTGTTAATATCTCATAAAAACGAGCCGTATCCGTAACCTTTTCAGCCAGTAAGTTGTTGTATAAATAAAAACAGACCATATAACAACTTACTGACCCATGAATTACATCAAGACACTGTTGGCCGTCTGCATGGCCACGATTTGCATGGCAGCAGCGGCCGAATTGCCACGCGGCGACAGGCTGGTTACGCTGCGCCTTGCCGACGAGCCTCTGCCCTCGGCGCTCAAGAAGATAGAGCGTTCGGGCGGAAAGAGCATCCTGTTTACCTACGCCGAGACCGAGCGTTACCGTGTAACGGCCAATATCCAAGGCAAGACGCAGGCCGAGGCGCTGGCGTTGGTGCTGAAGGGAAAGCCGTTTAAGTTTGTCGAGAGGGACATTTACTTCGTCGTACAATACAGCAGCGGCAGCAGCAAAGGCCACGGCGTGAGCGGCCGTGTGACCAACGAGCAGGGCCGTCCGCTGGCTTTCGCCAACGTTGTTATGCTGACCGCTGCCGGCAGGAAGTACGTTACTGGCTGCGTAACGGCCGACGACGGAACGTTCGCCCTGCCCGACATGCCCTCGCAAGAGTGCGTCCTGAAGGTGTCGTTCGTAGGCTACGGCACGGCCATTGTGCCCTGCCGTGCCGACAACACCATAGCCCTGAAGGACGAAACGAAGCAGCTTAAAGGCGTGACCGTGACCAACAACCGCCCCATGATTAAGCGCAAGGGCGGCAACATAGTGGCCAACGTGGCCGGAACGGCGCTCGCCCAGATGGGCTCTGCCGACGACATGATTGGCCATCTGCCCTTCGTAACGGGCGAGGACGGCAGCTACAGCGTGATAGGACGTGGTGCCGTGGAGGTGTATATGAACGGACGCAAGGTGCGCGACAAGGACGAACTGAGCCGCATACAGGCCTCGGACATACAGCAGGCAGAGCTTATCATGAACCCCGGGGCGAGATATTCGTCTGACGTCGGCGCCGTGATTCGCCTCAAGACGATACGCCTGCGCGGCCAGGGACTCAGCGGACAGATGTACGGAGAGTGGACGCAGAGCCGCAAGGCGGGCGGACGCGAGAACGTTGCGCTGAACTACCGTACGGGCGGGCTTGACGTTTTCCTTAAAGGAAACTTCCGTGAGAACGGCTCACTGAGCGACATCAGCAGGGTGAGCACAATGACTACGTCGTCGCTCTGGCGCATGGAGACAAAGCAGAACAACAGCCGCCGCGCGGCCAACTTCAAGGGAGAGGCGGGCTTTAACTATGAACCCGACGACCATCAGTCGTTAGGCGTGCGCTACGAACTTAGCCGTACGCTCGGCCGCGAGAAGGCCCGCTCATGGGGAAACACCACAGTTTACCGTGACGGCGAGCTGTTTGACGACATCGAGACGAACTCCTACAACGAGTCGGCAGACGGCTGGAACCACTCCGTAAACGCCTATTACACGGCTACCTTCGGGCGTTGGGACATCGACTTCAACGCCGACTACGTTGGCGGCAACTCCCGTTCGTGGCAGACAGCGGCAAATAACGGCACTACGGACGCCGAGTCGTACAACGACGTTGACAACGACCTGTACGCCGCCAAGCTGGTTGTCTCGGCGCCGTTGTGGAAAGGAACGCTGGCCTTCGGCACCGAAGAGACCTTCACCGACCGCCGTGACCGCTTCGTGCAGAGCGGCTTCTCGGCCGACGCCGACGACCATCTGCGCCAGGAATATTACTCGGCCTTTGCCGACTATACCGTCACTCTCGGCCGCTTCAGCCTCCAGGCGGGTCTCCGTTACGAGCATCAGCGCACCAAATATTACGAGGCCGGCGTATTCAAAAGCGAGCAAAGCCCCACGTACAACGACTTTCTGCCGTCGGCAACGGCAAGCTACAGCCACGGCGACTGGAACCTCGCGCTGTCTTACAGGCTGATGAAGCTCAGTCCGTCGTACGACATGCTGTCGAGCGCCGTCAGCTACAAGAGCAAGTATTTGTACGAGAACGGCGACCCACTGCTCGTTCCCCAGAAGCACCATATGGTGACTTTGGACGGCGGATGGCGGTGGATTAACTTCACGATATGGTACGACTACTGCCTGAACATGTACACATCGTACTTCAAACCGTACAACGACGAGACTCATCCGGGCGTAATGCTGCAGACAATGGCAAGCATTCCGTACACCAACCAGTACGGGGCAAGCATAAACCTGACGCCAAAGTTCGGCGTCTACCAGCCCAGCCTGTCGGCCGGAGTAAACTGGTACGACTCCGACGCGACGTCGCTCGGCATACCGTATCTTAAAAACCAGGCATGCTTCGACTTCCGTCTTGACAACAGTTTCGTGCTGCCCAAGGGCTGGTTCGTCAACCTGAAGGCCACTTACAGCACACGGGCGACGATGAGCTACGCCATCGACCAGCCACGGGGAAAGGTCGACCTGCGCGTGGCAAAGACGTTCTTCAAGGACAAATCGCTGAAAATCGGCCTCAACGTCGACGACATTTTCAACACCGGGCGCTACCGTTTCACCGTGTACGGCGACCACACTTATTATGACACCCGCAACGAAGGCGACAGCCGCAGGATAAAGCTGAGCCTAACGTACACGTTCAACGCTACGAAGAGCAAATACAAGGGAACGGGCGCGGGACAAGCCGAAAAACAGCGTCTGTAATGCCGTGGTTACAAGGATAATGGCTAATTTTGCACCCCGAAATCAGCCAAGACAACATAAATGAATACAAAAGACAATGACAGGGAGCAGTTCCGACAGATGTTTATGTCGCACTACGCACGACTGGTGCGCCTCGCCGTGCAGCTTACGGGCGACCGCGACGAGGCCCGCGACATAGTGGCGGACGTGATGGAGCGGGCGTGGCGGCGCTTCGACAGCCTGAAGGCGGAGGAGCAAGGGGCGTGGCTCGGCCTGTGCGTGCGCAACGCCTGCCTTAACAGACTGAAGCACCTGAAGGTGGAAAGCAGCCATACCGAGCAGCTGGCCGAGGCCGTCCGCACTTTAGGCGAAGCCGACTGGAGCGAGCACGAACGCCTGCTGGGCAAGGTTGAAGCCGTGGCAAGCACCCTGGAAGAGCCTACACGGAGCATCATAAGGATGTGTTACTACGAGCACAACACGCACCGCCAGGCCGCCGAACGCCTCGGCATAAGCCACGAAACGGTGAAGAAGCATATACGGAAGGCGCTCAACATACTTAGGGAAAGAATAAAACAAAAGGAGGATTGATAATGAATGATAAGACATATAAAGACGTAAACGGTCTTGAAAAAGACGACCTCAGCCTGCTGTACACCCTCGGCGAGGCTCTGGGCGACCTGCCTACCGACGACGAGACACAGCAGGCATGGGCCGAGTTTGAGGCAAAGCACTACCGCACAAACCGCCGCCGAAAGATTGTCCGACTGTCCATCGGCATTATAGCGGCCGCCGCCGTGGTTCTCGCCGCGGTGCTTTTCGTGCCTTGGAACAGGCTGACGGCCGTACAATACGGCAGTGGAACCTTCGTCGCCGCCGATCTTCCCGACGGCATTGTACATACCGTTGACGGAGGAAAGAGGGTTGTAAGCACGCCGACAGCCACCACCCTGACCGTTGTTTTGCCTGACGGAACACACGTACTCTTGGGCGCCGGCTCACGCATAGAATATCCCGAGAGCTTCGACGGGCAGCCAACAAGGGAAGTGCGGCTTACCGGCATGGCACGCTTTGACGTCCATCACGACAAGAGCCAGCCATTCATCGTACATGCGGACGGTGTCCGTGCCGAAGTGCTCGGCACCGTGTTCGACGTCAGGGCATATCCCAACATCAGCCATTCGGTAACGCTCTACAGCGGCAAAGTGCGCGTCAGAGACGACAGCGGGCGGCATACCGTAACGCTGAAGCCCGGCCAGATGGCCACGCTCGGCGGCCGACGTGACGTAAAAGTGGCGCAAGCCGACCTTACGGCCATGGCCGGATGGACTCACGGAATGTTCATATTCGACAACGAAAGGCTGGAAGACGTGATGAACGACATCGGCTCGTGGTATAACACAAGTATCGTATTTACCGACCGACGGGCCGCAGACACGCGCGTACACATCAGTCTGCCGCGCACCACATCGCTGTCCGACGTGCTCCGTGCGCTCAACGACATGGGCGTGGCTAAGTTCACTTTGGCAGGCAATAAGGTAACGGTGAAATGATAAGAAGTTAAAGAATTTAGAGAAGTTAAGGAAGTTAGAGCCAATAGCCACGCAGCAGTCAACAACCAAGGCATTTGGCTTTAACTTCTAACGGAGCACCGCGTAGTGATAGATTCTTTAACTTCCATAACTCTCCATTTTGTCGTTTTCATAATCACTCGGTACTCATCGAATTTTAAAAGATGGCATTTTGCAGTGTAAAAGGTCTTCTTTTGTGCGACAAAATGCCACCTTTTATCGTGCAAAAGACCGCATATTGCAAACCCGCTGGTTTTCATGAAGTTTGCAATGGCATTTCAACCCAAAAACGGTCATTAGTCTCTCAAAACGATTTCGTCTTATGTCGTGCAGATTAACTGTCGCCATTGTCAAAGGCGTAACGGGCTACGTACAAGCAAAGCGGCATATAAGATGCCGACAAGAGGGCGCAAGAGTTAGATAAACCTCACGCAAGCCACAAAATAAATATTCGGCGGTCTATTGACCGATTGGGGTAAAGAGAGTAAGATTACCAACATGGTTGATTCATAGATAAAAACAGCCTGAACATAGATACATCGTACTAAAAACTTAATTTTTTGTATAAAAATTTCATTTTTAATCATTATTTACATATTAATTTTATATATTTGTCGCCGAATTAATTATTAACGTTTTAAGTGGCAAATTTACAATAATCATTAACTCTGATTACCAATATTAACTTAATACATGTTACATATGAAAAAACTTTTACTTATGTCCCTGACGGCAGTTTTCGCCGTCACGGCAATGGCGCAGACATCAATGGAAACTGCGCTTGATTTGACTGAGGGTGAGAACTCTTACGAAGTTGGAGAGGCGAACACTCCCGCTTATTGGAAATACACGGCGGAAAAGGATATCCTCTTGCTCATCTCAGGCAATAGCAGCACAACCATCACTGTCACCGACGAAGCTCCTGACGGTACACAGACAACTATGTACGGGGCGCAGATGGCCTATCCGCAAAAGGCGTACATAGCATACGAGGGCCATACGCTGTACATCAGTGTCCAAAGTTACAGCGGCACGTCGGTTGGTTTTACTGCATCTTTCGATGCTGACGCATCTTTCGGAGGTTCGTCGCAAGACGCCCCAATGACAATCGTCACCGATGGCAGCAGCATGGTGTACGGCGACGTGTATTCAAACAGCTCGTCATATTCTTATGCCACTTATACGGCTGACTCTGACGGAGTACTTGTATTAACAGCAACTGGCTATGTTTCATACACCGTTGAAGGTGGCGCGTCAGGCTCGTTCGAATACACCAACGGGGCTTATGAAGCTTCTTTAACCGTAAGAAGCGGACAGACATACAATATAACCTTCTCCGGATACGGCGCGTTCGTCCTCACGGCGGAGATGACACATCCCACTGAAGGCTCTTTTGAAATGCCGTTCGAGATGCAGGAAGGTGACAACACCGTGCCTGCAAGTCATGGCGAATACTGGTACACTTATACCAACACAAAGACCGGTTACGGCGTGATAAGCAGCGATAACACCCTGAACGGTGGTAGCATAAAGGTTTACAACAGTGCATCAAACGTCCAGAACGGGCAGGTTTACGCACAAGTGGAAGGCGGCTACAACCTGCGTTTCGAGATGCCTTCTGTAGGCACAACATATTATATATGTATAACCAAGGTGGAAAGTTCTACCGATGACGAGACGTTTACTTTCACCGCTGAAGACTATCAGCCCGGCGACCAGGAGAGCAATCCCATCGTAATAGAGCAACTCCCTGCGACCGGCATCAGTACCGAAGCGGTTGGCGGCACGAGGTATTACGCCGTTGACATACCCGAAGGCGAGAGCAAATTCCTGAACGTTACGGCTACTTCTACAATAGCTAACGATGCAACCACTGTGGCCGTATATCCAAACGGCAATCAATATTCCGCCACTACGGGCAACTCTTCGGTACGCGTTTTGGTAAACGGAGGGCAGCGGTATATGATAAGATGGGTGTCACAAGAGAGTGAACCTATTACATTTGATGTCACGCTTGAAGACATAGCACAAGGTGAGGTGATAACAAATCCGCTTCAGGCTGTTTCCGGCACAAATACCATTGAAGGTTCAGGCACGAGGTATTATACATACACGGCTACGCTTTCAGGCATACTTACAGTGACCGGCACACCTGCTATGACGGTGACATTCCCACGCGGAACAGGTCAGTATGACGGCAACTACCAGTCCTCCCAAGTTGGAACGGCGTTCTCGATCGATGTAACCGAAGGCACAACATACCTTATAAGGATTGACGGTGCTGCTGACGGTGACACTTTCGAACTCAGCGAAAGGGAGTATCAGCAGGGCGAAAGCAGCGATAATCCGATAATAGTAGAGGGAAATAGCTACACAATAGGCGACAACTCGTCAAACCTGTGGCTGAAATATACCGTAAAGACTGACGGCATCCTTGAGATAGATGCCAGCACCATAACGTATAACTACGGCTCGGACATGATTTATTATGGAATGGCGACCACTGGAACTCCAATAATGACATCAATGATAAGGTACACATCAGGCAGTAGTGTGTTCTATACAGAAATTCCTGTTACAGCCGGAGAAGAGTATTTTGTCAACGTTAAGTTCTCCACATCGCTTGAAGGCACGACCATATACTTTAATGAAAGGGAGCCTGAAGCAGGTGAAACGCTAAGCAACCCGTTGATATTGAACAACGGAGAAGGCGTCAGGGTAAGCTACAACGCGTCAAGGACAAATCCCGTATGGTGCAAAGCCTCTATCGCCGAAGCCGGTACAATAACGCTTACGGCCACAGAATGCAACTATATAAGCGGAAACTGGTATTCAAGCATTGAAGATGCGCAAAACGATAACAACGCCGGATATATTTCATTTATGCCCGAATATGACGAATCTTATGTTATTCAAAGCTATAAGGCAGACATCGACATTCCTGCAGCAGGTGACTATTACTTCAAGATAACCCAAGCTACGGACAACGGTTTGGCTTACGTCATACTCACCCTGACAGGCAACACCACTTCCGGTATCGGCAGCGTAGAGGCTGAAAACGGACAGCTGATAACGGTAAGCGGCAACAATGTCAACGTGACGGCCGACAATGCAACGGTTAACATCTACACCGTTTCAGGTGCGGCGATTGTCAGCGAGAAGGTATCGGGCAACGCTTCGTTCAGCTTGGACAAAGGAATTTATATTGTAAAGATAAACAATACGGTGAAAAAAGTCATCGTAAAATAACATTAAAAACGTACAGGCGTTTGCCGTTCCGATACAAAGCGTGAACGGCAAACGCTTTTACATTCTCATAAAAAAATCACTACATGAAAATTTTCAAGCAACTTTTGGTGGGCTTGGGCCTGCTGTTGTGTGTGCCGCAAGACGCCGAAGCCATAAAGGCTTATCCGCGTCCTGTCACCATAACGCAGCCCGACGGCACGAAAATCACCGTGAGGATACATGGTGACGAGAGTTTCCATTACACCACGACAATCGACGGTTTCATGCTCGAGAGAGATAAAACCGGCTTTTTCCGTTATGTCAATTACGACTTCAACACAGGCGTAAAGACCCTTTCGGCGCAGCGTGCGCGCAACGTAGGCGAACGTACCGCAGAGGAAAAGACATTTGTTGCCAACCTCAAGGCGGCACAGCTAATCACCGCTGACATGAAAACACGCCGCACGCCGATGCTCAAAAAACACAGCAGGGCGGTGCGCCCATGGCTCAAAAAGCAGCAGATGATGAAGGCAAACGCAGCCAACGCCGCCGCGGCGAACAACGTTGACGGTGAAAGTCAGTATCTTGTAATCCTCGTGAACTTCGCCGATTGTGCGTTCCAATACAAGAATGAAGACTTTGAGACGTGGCTCAACGAGCCGGGTTACAGCACAAACGGCGGCACAGGTAGTGTTAAAGACTACTGGCGCGACAACTCGATGGGGCAGTTTGTGCCCAACTTTACAGTGGTTGGCCCTTACACTTTGTCGCAGAACCAGCTTTACTATGCAGGCAATGCGGAAGATACAGGCGAGGATGCAAACCCCCGTGCGATGATAAAAGAGGCCTGTCAGTTGGCCAAGGAAGCCAATCCAGGCCTTGATTTCAGCAAGTTTGACAACGACGGCGACGGCTTTGTCGACAACTGTTATGTAATATACGCTGGCTACAGCGAGGCCAGCACGGCCAACGGCGACGACATGTGGCCGCACAGCTGGACAATGGGTGATGATGTGTTCGAGATAGACGGAGTGAAGATTGACGAATACTCATGCTCCGCCGAGCTTGTAGGCATGCCCGGAGCGCCGGAAGAACCGACAATGGACGGCATCGGAACGTTCACTCACGAGTTCGGACACATTCTCGGCCTGAAGGACATGTATGACACCGACGACTACACTAACGGCTACGGAGTGGACCCTGGCGCGTACAGCCTGTACGCTTCCGGCAGTTAAAACAACGACAGCCGCACCCCTCCCTGCCTGATGGCTTTCGAGCGTTTCCAGATGGGTTGGATAGATACAAATACCGAACTGACGGAACTTAAAGACCCAGAAGACGTAGAGCTTAACAATATTTCGACGAACAAGGCGCGCTATATCAACGCGCAGCCCGACCGCGATGTCGCCACAGGCGTCGAGTGGTTTATACTTGAGAACAGGCAGCAGACGGGCTGGGACAGCTACATCCCCGCACACGGACTGCTCATAACCCACTTCGACTACACGCAGGAGTCGTATGCGGAGTACTGGAGCGTGAACGGACCCAACAACAACGCAAACCACCGCTGCATGTACATCAAGGCGGCCGACGGCGTTGACGACGAGAACTCGCGTGCCGGAGACACATATCCAGGAACAAGTGCGAGCACCGAGTTTACCGACACTTCTACGCCAAACTCACTGAACTGGAACAACGAGCCGGTAAACGTGCCCATCACGAACATCACTGAACAGGACGGCATCATACGTTTCCAGGTGAGAGGAGGTACATCAGTATGGGACTTCGTGAAGACAAACGTACCGACTGACATACGCGACGTGTCGGCTACTTTCACAGCGGAGATGACAGGGAACACGGCTGACGTGACCGAGACCGGCTTCTGCTGGTCGCTCGAAGAGACCCCGACGGTAGAGGGTGAGCACAAGACTGCGGCGATGGCTGACGGCAAGTTCAGCGCAGCCGTTGACAACCTGCAGCCCGGAAGCAACTATAACGTAAGGGCATACGCAAGGATGAGCGACGGAACTGTAAACTACGGCTCGGCCATATTGTTCACAACCGAGTGTGCTACGGCTGCCGCTCCGTTCATTGACAACTTCCTTTCATGGACCAACGGGCAGCCCGACTGCTGGCAGATTGTAGACCGCAACGGCGACGGCACAACGTGGATTCTCGACGAAAGCACCGGCGGACTGGTTTACCAGTTCAACTACTGGAACAACGCCGACGACTGGCTTATAAGCAAGAGGCGCATACACGTGCCGGAGAACGCGGTGCTGTTCTTCTCGCGCGGCGTGGCTGAGACAACTACCGTTGAGGATTTGGAAATCTATGTGTCTACCAAGACGAGCGACATCGACGACTTCTACCTTTATGAAAGGCTGTCGTTCGCCGATTATTTCGGCGAGCAGCACATAGAGGAAGTTGACCTTAGCCGCTTGGCCGGACAGGATATTTACATCGCCTTCAGGTGCTGTTCGGAGAAGCTTCAGACCAACCTGTGGATTTGGAATGTAGCAGTTACCGAGAAACTGCCTGCGCCTACTATCACCACGTTCGACCAGACAGCTCCCGACCAGCTGTTTGTAGAGTGGACACCGGTGGAAAAGGCCAAGAACTATTACCTGTATTTCGGCAAGGAGACCGACGAGCCTAACGAGGTATTAGTGTTCGCCCCGATGGATTTCTTCGAGAAAACGGAGGGCGACGTGCAGCTTAGCACAGGCTCGATGTTCTTCACCGGCGACGCCACTGTTGAGCTTAAGGAGTTCCCGGAGGGCATAACCGACCTGAAATTCATGCTCACAACGTCAGGCCCAACCGGCACTTCAACCCTGCTTGTAGAGGGAACAAAGGACGGCACAACGTGGACAAGCGTAGGCCAGAGGCTTACTCTTAGCGAATATGACAACGAGGGACAGGAGTGCGACTGGCTTGCCTATGTACAAGACCAAGGCTTCAAGAAGCTGCGCTTCAGGTTCACACACGGCGGACGCAACGGACGCGTGAAGTATCTTACGCTCGGCTATACCGACGGAAAGATTGTCGAAGACCTTTCTGCCGGCGGAGCATGGGATGAAGAAACCGGAATACTTCATACTTCGATGGTAATCAATGCGATTACTCCCGGTGAGTTTAACAATGGACGTTATGTGGTATGGGTGGCTTCAGGCGACGGAAGCTTCTTCTACGACCAGTCGGAGAACGCTTACTACGAGTACAGCGGCTCAACGTCGATAACCGATGTAATCGGCGAGTCGGGCATAAGCGTCACCGCAGGCGAGGGCTATTTAGGCATAGACGGCCTTAAGCCGGGTTACCGCATCACGTGCGCTTCGCCTTCGGGCGCGCTGCTTTACAGCGGAGAGGCCGACGGCCAGCACGCCGACATCCGTCTTGACGGCCAGCGCGGTATCGTGATAATAAACATAGAAGGCGACGGCCAGACATACCGTACAAAGGTGATAGTAAGATAAAATGCCACAGGCAATGTCCTCACGGCAGACGCCCGGCAGGGCGGCCTGAAGCAGGCGGAAATGTAAAAGGCGGCCTTTTGCAAGGCGAAAGGCCACCTTTCACCGCCTGAAACACTGCCTTTTGCAGGCTAAAAGACGGCTTTTTGCAAAGTCATACGTAACATACTGACAGTCAGGCAGTTATGCCAAGACGGCAAAAACACCGCCAACAGGCATGCAAGGACAACGCCGAATAAACAAAAGATAACAACAAAACAATGAAAATAAGGAAATACATCTTGTCGTTAGTGGCGGCAGCCGGGTGCGCCGTCTGCGTGGCCGCGATAGGCGACGGGCGCAATGACGACAAACAGGAGAAAGTGAAGCCGGCGGAGAACATGCCCGCCAAGGTCGACACGCAGCGGTCGCCCTATTCGCTGATTAACCTTGCAGGCAGCGAGGACGGCATACCATACGGCCTCCGCCTGATGGAGGTCGACAATAAGGATGTGTCGCTAAGCTGGAACACTCCCGAGGCCACGGACGGCTATTGGGACGACTTCGAGACGCACGACGACTTCGTAATCAACTCGCCCGGCAACGTAGGCTGGCAGTATATCGACGCCGACAACGCGATGACGTACACGTGGCAGGCCTGCACCTTCCCCAATATGGGACAGAAGATGGCCTTCATCGTGATGAACCCGTCGATGACATCGCCGGCGACAGACACCAACCCTAACTATAAACCATTCTCGGGCAATAAGATGCTGGTTGACTTCTGCGCGGCAGACGTTCCCAACAACGACTTCATAATATCGCCTGAACTCAACTTCTCGAGCGACTTCAAAATCAGCTTCCGCGCACGCAGCTACAATGACGTTTATGCGCTTGAGCGCATCCGCGTGGGCTATTCTACCACTGGCATAAGCCCGTCAAACTTCACATGGGTGCAAGGAGGCGACTACGTGGAGCTTCCGGCAGAGTGGAACTTGTATGAATACGAGATACCCCAGGAGGCCAAGTATGTTACCATCAACTGCGTATCTGACGATGCCTTCATGCTGCTCATCGACGACATCTTCGTCGGTACGAACGAAATACGCCCGGGCGTGATGCCGATGAAAGCTCCTGCCACAGGGGTAAAACTTACCGGCTTCAACATATACCGTGACGGCACAAAGGTTAACCAGGAGCCTGTAACCGAGGTGAGATATACCGACACGGTTGACAACTACGGCACACACAGCTATACGGTGACTGCCGTTTATTCTGACGGCAGCGAGTCGGAACAGTCTGAAGCGCTGACGGTTGAAGTGCCTGACATCAGGCTTCTGCCTTTTGAGGACGACTTCGAGACATGGACTCTGGCCGAAGACAAGTGGAGTCTGGTGAACGACGACACCAACGACGCCAACAACTGGGGCATAGATTATTATGCAACAGAACTGGTAGACCCCTGCGCAACGTTCGGGTATTCAAGCCAGGTGAACTACGACCAGTCGCTTGTCACACGTGAACTGAACACCGAAAACAGGGGCGCTACTTACCTGCGCTTCAACCTGAAGCTGCAGAATGAACGCCACGAGAACGACGACTACCTTGCAGTGGAAGTAACCAGCGACGGCGGAAAGACGTGGAAGAACGTGGCGACGTTTGACAACAAGCAGGGCGCGTTCGACTGGAAAGTATGCCAGTACAACATCGGCAGCCTGCTCGACGACAACCTTTTCCGTATCCGTTTCCGTGCTTACGGCGCCGTGGCGACATACATCGACTACTGGTATGTTGACGACATAAAGGTCTGGAACCCCGAATGGACAACGGCAACGCTCACCGTAATGTCGGCCGACGGAGCTGTTGCAGGCTGCCCCGTGACGCTTACCGGCAGCACAGGCGGCGTGG